>BNJT01000675.1_pt1 | contig 241301 bp, 239 predicted proteins | sample 8540491 | NCBI WGS metagenome assembly BNJT01 (sample SAMD00202455, study PRJDB9452) | human saliva metagenome | host: Homo sapiens
GGATGGTGACTCCATTCTCGCCGATGTGGGCACCCAGGACCTCGTGCGGGTCGTGGTAGCGCGCATAGGCGACGTCGGCCAGCAGCCATGGTGCGACTCGGGTGGGAGTGGGGCCGTCAGGGGGCCTGGGGGCGTCGGCGGGCTCGGAGGCCTTGAAATCGTTCATGCGGCAATTCTTCCATGCGAGGGCGGCTAGGGGGAGGGTTTGGGGCGCGAATACGGCAGGATATCGGTATTTGGGTAAGGCCCCCGGCGCGGCGCGTTGTCAGCGACGTAACTGGTTGGCGCGCCGCGCCGGAGTGTCCCCGGCTTCATTCGCGTACAGAGCCAAGGTACTAGCCTCGAGATTTCATCGTTGAGGTGGTGAAAGTGGGGTGAAGGTGTCGCTTCGCCTGGAATAATGCGGGTTGCTGAAGTCCGAGAACTCCAGGGGAAGGACACCTTCGTGGTGAAGAATAGCGGGTTGTACCCGGTTGTGGGTGTGGAGTCCGGTCAGGTGCCGGCGGTGGGTCTGGCCGGGGCGAGGCTGCTGACCGAGACGAGCGGGGTCACGGGCCTGGGCAACGAGCTCTCGCAGGCCCTGTCTACGTGGCGGCGGCCGGGGTCGGTGCACGACCCGGGCAAGATCATTTTGGATCTGGCGGTGTGCGTGGCCCTGGGAGGCCGGTGCCTGTCGGACCTTTCGCTGCTGCGGTGCGAGAAGGAGGTCTTCGGGCCTGTTGCCTCCGACCCGACGGTCTCACGACTTATAGGGGCCCTGGCCGACCACGTCGAGGCTGTCGAGGCCGCCGTCAACCGGGCCCGCAGGACAGTGCGGCATCGGGTGTGGGCCCTGGCCGGCGAGCACTCACCGACCACCGGCGTCTCGGCAAACCGGCCGTTGGTGATCGACGTCGACGCCACCTTGGTTAATGTGCACTCAGACAAAGAGGGTGCGGCCCCGACCTTCAAGAAGGGGTTCGGCTACCACCCGCTGACCGCGTGGTTCGACCACGGCCCCGACGGTGGGGGTGAGTGCGCGGCGCTCGTGCTGCGTCCCGGAAACGCGGGATCGAACACTGCCGCCGACCACGTCGAGATCATCCGCCGGGCACTGGACCAGGCCGGGCTCGGCCCCAGACCCGGTAGAAAGGTGCTGGTGCGCATCGACGGGGCCGGAGGCACGAAGGAGACCATTGAGCTCCTGGCCCGTCGGCGGGTGTCCTACAGCGTGGGGTTCACGCTGCCGGACCACACGCCGCAGATCTACGACACCATCCCCGAGACTGCCTGGGCCCCGGCCTACAACGCTGACGGCCAGCCCAGGCAGGGTGCGGACGTCGCTGAGATCACTGACCTGCTGGACCTGACCGCTTGGCCCAAGGGGATGCGGGTCATCATGCGCCGAGAGCGGCCCCACCAGGGCGCCCAGCTGCGCTTCGAGGACGTCGGGGGCTACCGGCTGACCGCCTTCGCCACCAGCACGAGGGTGGGTCAGCTCGCCGATCTCGAGGTCCGCCACCGGCTACGGGCCCGCTGCGAGGACCGTATCCGCTGTGCCAAGGACACCGGGCTTGACCGCTTTCCCTTGCAGGGGTTCGCCCAGAACCGTATCTGGTGCCTGATCGTGGCCCTGGCCTGTGACCTGCTGGCCTTCTCCCAGCTGCTCGCCCTGGCCGACGCCCCCGCCCGCACCTGGGAGCCCAGGACGATCCGCCTGCGCCTGATGAGCATCCCCGCCGTCATCACTCACCATGCCCGCCGCACCGTCCTGCGCTACAAGGCCGACCACCCCTTCACCGGCCTCCTGCTGACCGCACTGAGCAGCTTTCAGGCCCTACCCGCACCATAGGCACCCGACCGCTGCCTCCTGCCCACCACGACCCTGAAGGAACAACCCTGGCCCCTGGAAAGGCCCGACCACCGCGAGGCGACACGCGGCAGACCGTCACACCCAACCGGCATAATCGCCCCCACGACACCGGCAACGACGCCACCCACACCCCACTCAACCAACCAATGAAAGATCGAGGCTAGACCAATGACTCCTGCGGGTGCGGTTCGGTGTGGAATCTCAGGGAACCGTCGCCCTCAGCCGTCCTGCAACCGGCTATCAGTCCACGCAACGACATAAATCTCTGGTCCTTCTCCCGCCCCAACCTGGGGCCTCGTCACATTCCTCCAACGAATTACAGTCTCCTCGCGGCCTCTATTCGGAGATGTCACGGCAAGTCGTCGTCCATGGGGATCGATGCGTGTCACTGTGAAACTTCTAGGCGATGGATGTAGACCTGTACGATCAGCCTTGGCGACGGCCTCCTTAGCGCACCAAGTGACAGTCCACCAATCCATGTTAGGAAAGGCTGCCTCGGCATGTGCGATGAGCTCCTGCTCCGCTGAGGTCCATCCCAATTCTCTCGTCTGACTGCTGCGAGGGGCGCAGGCCTCAATGTCGATGCCCGGCGCCACGCCTCCCCGCCGTGCAAGGGCTACGGCCAGCCCAGGAACATGCGCGATGGAAACGGAAATGCCGTCGACCTCATCGAAACCGAAACGTCCGCGTACCTCTGGAGCACCGTCCGGGCCCTCAAGAAGGGTGATTTGAGCCGGGAAGATCGGTTTGGGGTTCTCCTTCCACAACAGTTCGCGTACTGCGTCCTTCGCCGCGATGCGGCCCAGGAGCCAGTGCCTTTGACGTAAAGGCGGAAGCGCCTCGTATCGGCGACGCTCAGGAGTTCCCAGGTAGTTGCGCATCATCATCTGGCGAGAGGGCAGATTGCTCCAGGGCTCGGCACAAAATACCCATTCCCCGTCCAAAGAGCGTGAGAACGCGTGAAACTCTGGCCAGTGCTCCACGGCGTGCGTCCGCGGTGAAGTGTTGAACCTCCGGTCCACCCATCCGTGGGCTCTGCAAATGACCTCGCCTTGAAGACTGAGCACAATGTCAGCTGTCACGGCATCGTCTTCCAGGCCAGTAATGCTTACATGACAGTCGAGGTCTTCGCCGGAAGTCGGAATATCGGTAAAGAAGACGATCTCACCAATTGCGGCCGGCAGCATTCTAGCATTCTCCGTCTGGTTCTCAATGAGCCAGTAACCGAACACTTGACCCATTCCGTCCAGGACGGCCCCCGGAACCCTGGAAGGGCGAATGCGTCCCGAGATGCCCTCCGGACCGAGCGGCCCGATGCTGGTGAGGCCCTGAAAACTGGGTCCATGAAAAAGAAAGCGCTTGTCGTACAGGTCATGTGCCGAGATTGCGCACGGCTTCCAAGAGTCAGGAACGTCAGGGGCTGTTGCATGTGTTGCAGGGTACTGTTTGGCCAGCTTTACTGACGCGCTGGCGTAGTCGCCGAACCGAACGGCAATCCAGCCATCGTCCTGAGTGCTGCACTGGAGTGGAACATCGTGACGCGGTTCAGCCGGGAGCCACCTGAGGAAGCGGACGTTCCGGAAGCCAGTGACAACCATACCCGTGTAGTGGTTCTCGAGAACCTCTTGAATGAAGGCCAGAATAGTGGTCCCAGGAACTACGGGCCAACGATCCTCCACGTCGGGCCAATGGGGTGGCTGCCGGTAGAAGCAATGATCCAGCAGATAAGGCATTGTTTCTACCGATATTGTAATAGAGGGTGGAATCGGTTTCGGCGTCGGAGTGCTGTCCTCGAGTTGGACCGTTGTGATCCTGCTCGCTTCATTCAAAGTGGGCACTTGTGCCAGTGGTGTGCCGAGATTCAAAGTCACATCGAACGCAGTAGGTGACTTTCCCTCGCCACTGGAAACCTTCCGGTATCCGTCAGTAACACGTCCTGCACGTCCTCCCTGCCCATGCACCATGCCAATTCGCGAGCCCATAAGGAATCGAGCGCAATGTGCTCCAGATCTGGGCGTATCTGAGTACACAGATGAGGACGTTCTCCAAGAATCGAGTCTATGAGGCTGGTGGATGTTCCGCTACCGAGTTGGATGAAAAAACGTGCTCCGTGGTCATACAATGCCTCGATAGTCTCACGGAATTTAACGGGCTCGGCTATTGCCGCCACCGCCTGCTCCGATAAACCGGCCGGGTCCATATCGTACTGTGCGGCGGATGCGGAGGACCATACTGGCGTCGTTCCTCTCGTCCAATTCAATGATTCCAGTGCCTGACGCAGGACATCAACATGAGGCTGAATGGCCTGCGTGTGGAAGGCGGACTGAAGTTCAAGACGTCTCGCAGTGATGCCCGTTGAACGAGCCCGCTCACACACGGTCTCCAGTTCGCCGTCCGGACCGCCGATCAGGCACTGTGAAGGGCCGTTGTCGTGAGACAGGCCAGAGTGCTCCAGCCCCTCAAGAAGGGGCAGCGTCCGATCGCGATCGGCGACGACGAGCACGTATCCGTTGCTGGGTGTGGAAATAGTACTCAACAGATCATCCATGACTTCAGGCCGATCATCCGTGCGGTGAATGGCTCCCGCTGCCCGCAACGCATTGATCTCGCCTAAGCTCGCCCCCATGAACTCGTCACAGACGACGCCCACCTCGTGGAGCGCCTGATGGGCTAATGTGCCTTCCTGCAGTACCGAGCGGGCATGAGCACGCCAATTATAGGTCTCATCGTCCGAGGTTGACGACACTACGTCGGATCGTGAATCAGCCCAACCGCCTTCTAATCCTGGACAAACCCCCACCGTCAAGCCTTCGCCATTGAGCGCTGCCGGATCAATGAATCCTGCGCCAGGAACGGCCCAGATAACCCGTGAACCCTCAAGTTGCTCTATAAGCATCTCGATGCGCTCTTGAGTTGGGTTGATCAGGGTGACCCGTACTGGGCCCTCTCCTCGCACTGCTCCTGCAGGTTGGCTCATCGCTCCGGCAACTCCCATCCGGCGAAGTTCGGCGGCGGCCTCCCTGCGGTCACGTGCTCGAAGTCGAAGTGCGTAACGTGACCTGAGGGCGGTTCGTAAGAATGATGTCGACGCCGGCGAGCCCGACGAGGGGGCTGTGAGACAACGACGTGTGCGTTGACTCCTCCGAAGCCGAATGCGCTCACTCCTGCCCGTCGAGGAGCATCGTGAGGCGCGTCCCAGGGGACGGGCTGAGGACTGATCTCCAACCCATCTGTTAGTTGAGGCAGTGGCGATGATGGTGGCACACAGGGAAGTCGAATCCCGTCGCGCGTCGCACAGATCGCTCGGATCAGGCCTGCCATACCGGCTGCCGGCATGGCGTGGCCGATGAAGCCCTTCGCCGTAGAGATCGTGACCTTGTGCTTCTTCTGGCCGATCAGTTCCACTAATGATGTCAGTTCGGTGGTGTCCCCAACCGACGTTCCGGTGCCGTGCGCCTCGTATAGGCCGAATGAGGCGTCACCGGGATCCACTCCAGCCTCCCTCCAGGCCCGGCGCATGGCCAGAACCTGCCCCGGCGAGCCTGGTCGAACCGGCGTGCCTGATGTTCCGTCGGAACTAACGCCTACTCCTTCGATCACAGCATGAATTCGCCTCCCGGCGTCCAAAGCGGTCTCGAGGCGCTCGACCACCAACATCGCGCTTCCCTCGCTGATGAGAAGTCCGTCTCCGTCGGCGTCGAAAGGGCGGAGTCTCCCGGATCGGGACATTGCGCCCATTCTGCAGAATACGTTCCAGAAGGCAACATCGTGGCAGTGGTGCACACCTCCTACAATCATCGCGTCCACGGTTCCTAACGCCAATTGCGACATCGCTGTGTCCAACGCGATCAAGGATGAGGCGCATGCGGCGTCAGTCGTCCAGTTTCCTCCGCGCAGGTCGAAATGTCCGGCTATTCGAGCCGCCGCGAGGTTGGAGACCAAGCCAATGGCATCGCTGCCGTCCCCAACCGGATTGGAGTCGCGAAACGACCTCATCAGTGTCTCCAGGTTCTCCTGAGGCATGTCCGGCATAATGGCACGCAGGCTGACTTCGAGTTGTCGGGCACCGCGAAGATGGTTGGTGTGCCTGATGCTCGCAGGCGCGACATATCCTCCTTTTCCGATGACGACTCCAACTCTGTCATGCGGAACTGAGTCGAGCAGGTCACCGGAATCGCTGAGAGCCTGATCGGCTAGAGCGAGTGCTATCACTTGATCAGGTTCCATTGCCTGCGCTGCCCGAGGCGACAATCCCAGACCCTTCACATTCACCATCAAATTGTCATCCACAAAGGCACCAATATTTCCGTAAACGCCTTCTGCTTCGACTGCTTCGGAGTTGACGAAAACGCTGGGAATTCTATCCTCTGGTGCCTTTCGAAAAGCTTGAATGCCGGCTATGCTGTTTGCCCAGAACTCTTCAACGTTCAACGCTCTCGGAAATAGTGCGCTCATTCCCACGACGGCAAGTTGTGGGCGCAGTTGAGCTGAATCTGTCGAGTTGCTCACACTCATTAACTCCATCCCTCCGGAAGGTATGTCACCGAATTTATGCTCCGAGATCCCCAGGCCAGCTCTTGAATGAGTGCATCTGCTCCAGAAGTGGGGTGTATTAATGAGCGTCCGTTCGCCAAGAAAGTTCGCTGAAGTTCAGTCGAAACCATGCCCGAGTGGATTCCCTGGGGTGCCCAGGGACCCCAGTTGACTGTCAAAGCGCGAACGCCTCGTAGGCGCCCCCACCTGGTTAAGGTCGTTTGCATCCCATCATTGCCGGCAGCATAGCCGATTTGTCCACGGCTACCCCGTACTGCTGCAATGCTGCCGAAAGCAACCACAAACTCCGGCAAGACCCCGCAAGAATCCAGCCCGCTAAGAACATTGTCGATTCCGTCTTGCTTCGTACGGTATACATGGTCGAACTGCGCTCGGCTTGTGCGTGAGAGCAACTGGTCACGATTAATTCCAGAGCCGAAAACCACGCCATCGATTCTCCCACGCTCCCGAGCGACAGACTCAAGAAAGCTTGCAACCTGATCGGCGTTCCTCACGTCGACAGTCCCGTACTCCGCCGTGCTCCCTGATTCCTTGAGACCTTCAAGGGTTTGACGAATCTCACGCTCCGCTAACACTCGTCGAGCCTCAACCTCAATCTGGCCAAGGTCGGACATCCCCTCACGTAAGAGCGCCTGACGCAAGTCAACGAGGCTGGCGGATAGATGCAGCCCTTCCGGTTCCTTGTCACGTGGTATAGGACTGGATCCGCACACATAGATAAATCCTGGGCAGGTGAGTCCCATTCTCTGAGCGACCACGGACGTGATTCCTCGACCACCTCCGAAGAACACAAGAGTCGCTCCCGGATTCAAGCCGGCGGCGCTCAGCGCTTCGGCCCGACCATCGGACGAACCGGCCCCGGTCGTTGCCAGGGAGTCGAGCGGCGCAGGAGCCAGGTGGAAAAGGCTTACCTCGTTCTCTGTCACGACATGTACCGGTGTGACAGTACAATCGCATTCCAGCGCCCGACGAACGCATGCTGCGTCATCCTCATCGGGCAAGTCGATCTCAACATAGCCGACGAGTGTGTCAGTCAGCTCCAGTGCCAGAGTACGCATGAGTCCTCGCATTCCATCGGCGGAACGCTCGGGAGTGAGATCGACGTTATCGGCCTTAACCCGTCTGACGACGAGTAGACAGGATGGCTCTGGCGCCTCAGCAAGTTGCTTGAGCTTATCGAAGTAGTCCGGTAGCTCTCGCTCTCGATCACGGTTGTCGGCGAAGTCGATCACGACGCACCCGTGTGAAAAGTTGACGTCTGAAAGCTCGAAGGGCTTGGCCCCCAACGCCTCGGCAAGTGCCCCACTCTCATCAGAATCGTCGGAGCGAATCAGGTAGACAGTGCGTCCGTCGTTCTGGTGCGGAACAGTTGCAGCGGAGGTCGGTCTCAGTTCGAAGCGAAAGGGTTGAGCCTCCACCACCCCACTTTCGGTAGTGGTGTCGGACGCGCCAATCTCATCGGATGGAGGCGTTGCCGTCTTAGTACTGCGTGCCTCCAGCCACTCGGTTATACTGGCTACCGTTCGGGACTTAGATAGACCTTCAAGATCGGTTTCATCGATGGTCTCCGTATCGAGGCCGCATTCACGAATAAGGTCTCCAGCTATCTCAAGGCGCTTGATCGAGTCGATTCCTAAGTCGGATTCTAGATCCAGTTCATCTTCAATCATAGATGCGGGGTATCCCGTCCGTTCCCCGATCACGTTGAGTACGACAGAATGAATGTCAGTATCCGTCGTGTCGTCTTGTGTAGATTCCTCTTCGTCGGAAGGAGTGGACTTTGTGTCGATCATGTCTTCCCGAGATGAGGATGGCGGCTCATCCGGAGCATTCCAATCCGTCTCAGCACTGAGGATGGGGGACGTTCCCGGTGTCTTGTCACTCGTAGGTTCGGTCACAGGAGTGACCTGTGATCGTCCGGTGGTGGTGATTGCTGGCTCGGGCACTAATTGAGATGATTCAAGAACCCAGGATGAATCAATTCCCGAAAGTGTCCTAGATTCTTCCTGTGGAGGTGTCACATCATCTTGCGGTGCGACACCTCCACTAATTAATGCGTGCACGACCTGGGCCTGTCGATCAGCAATCTTGGTCGATGCATCCAAGTACTCGAATACAACGTCGACGATTGTCTTCATGTGCTCCGTTCCTTCTGGTTGCTGTGGCTGTGTGTTGTCAAAAGCGAGTGCGGTTGAATCATGCGCGGTGCGGGTATTAATTTCATGTAGAATTCGCTCATCGGCAAATTTAAATCGAGTGCGATAGGATGGCCTATAAGTGCGTCATTTCGCGGTGCCGCGGCTTCCGAGGTGATGGATGATCGTTGTTTAGCGTGCTTTTGGGCCGGCTGCGTTTCTGCATCGTATAATGCGGTCTGATGTGAAGGCGCGGTCGAGTCCTCTAGCGGTGCCACATGGTTCACCTGAGGGTGAGACGGGCGGGTTACTCCGTCGATAACGCACCCGCGTGTGTTGACGCCCTTACCGTCGATGACAATCCCATGGTATTCTGGGGCGAGCGTTGATGATGGAAGCATTGCTCGCCGGATCCATCCCTCATTCAAACTCACTCCCCGGACTAGAAGACGGGCCGCCAGGTTCGGCAAAGTGTCACTTTGGGATGTGAGATCGAGATTGATGCACTCCGATCCCGTGATGGACTCAACGAGCCCGACAGTATGCGGCCCGGACCGATTTCGACGAAAACGTTTGCTCCGTCCTCCACCATGTTTCGCACCATCTGCTCAAAATTCACCGGGGATTGCAGTTGCAATGCTAGTTCCTCGATGATGTCGACATCTCTGTCATATGGAGCGGCGACACGATTCCGGTAGACTGAAGTCGTTGGATGTGTGATGTTCATGTCGGCTACACGTTGTGCCAGTTCGGATGAAGAAGGCTCCATTTGTTTAGTATGAAATGCTGCTGATACAGCTAGACGTCGCGATTTCAATTGTGCATCAGCGGCGATTCGCTCAAACGCCTCGATTTGTTCCACCGGTCCGCCTACTACAACCTGACTGGCGGAGTTAATATTGGCGATCGAAATTGCTGGACAGCTGTTTTTTGAAAGCAGGGAAGAAACTTCGTCAGCTCCAGCCCGAATGGCTGTCATTGCTCCGCCATCACCCGTGTTCTTCATCGCCTCACCTCGGATTTTAGCGAGGCCGTAAAGGGTGCGTGAGGTCATGGATCCGCCTGCAGCGAGCGCAACAATTTCTCCGAAACTGTGTCCGGCCAGCATGGAAGTGTCAGCGCCCAGCTCCGAGAAAGCCATCCAGCCCGCCATCTGAGCCATCGCCAGTAGACGCTGAGCCCGATCAGTTCGGGTGAGATCATGCTCATCCTGCGTCTTTTCTTCAGCTGTGAATCGTTGGGGAGGGAAGCAATTATCTAGCAATTCCTTCTGGTCTCGGACCAGCCAGAAAAGATCTGGGCGGCGCAGAATGACGTTCTGCGCCATTCCTACTTTCTGGCCTCCCTGACCGCTGAACAGGATTGCAAGGCATGACTGTTCGGAAGAGTTCTGAGAGCGTCGTTGAAGCGCAGGATGGTTGGCGTTGCCGGCAGCTGCCTCAAGCAGTTGCAACAGCTCATTGGTAGTACGAAATGCGAACGCGAACTGTACTGGTTCCGATGTGGAGGAGTAATGTTGGGACAGCGTTTCAAGGACGGCTTCCACGTCTCCGTCGCATTCCAGCGTTCTACGTGCCTGAGTCGCGGTCTCTCGGGCGTCGGCCGCGGTCTTCCCACGTAAAGCCACAAGCACTGGTTGCCGAGGGTCGTGTAGTGGCCTAGTTGTGGCGTGCTCACCAGTGAGCACGCAGTGATAGTTCGTCCCACCAAAGCCGAAGGCGCTCACTCCGGCAACACGACTTTCTAGTTCGCTGCCCACGGAGCCGGTGTGTCTCGGAATACAAATGGAGAGGAGTCTGGACGCCAGACAGCGCTCGGATGAGCCAGGCCCGCCATCGGAGGAAGTACTCCCTGGTTGATAGAAAGTGCAGCCTTTACTATGCCGAGCATGCCTGCGGCACACTTAGTGTGTCCAAACTGCGATTTGAGAGATCCGATGACACATGAGCCTTTTTCCATACCGTTATCGGTCATGAAATTGGTAAGCGCTTGTAGCTCAGTCCGATCTCCGACCACCGTACCCGTTCCGTGAGCTTCGATCAGGTCTACCGACGCAGGGGAGACTTGGGCGGCCGCGTATGCGCGCTGCAGAGCCAAGTACTGGCCTTCAAGACGCGGGGCAGTCAGTCCGGTGGCACGCCCGTCGCTGCTTGATCCGATTCCCCTGATTGTGGCATAAATACGATCGCCATCTCTCACTGCGTCGGTAACACGTTTGAGCACCACGCATGCCACGGCTTCGCCGAGGACTATTCCATCGGCATCTTTGTCGAATGGCCGTGAAGTGCCCTTCTTCGATAACGCACCTACGGACGAGAACATGACGTAGTCTCCGATACCATTATGAGTATCCGCTCCGCCCGCCACAGCAATGTCGCAGTCACCTAGAAGTAGTTCTTGGCAAGCAGCTTTGAGAGCAGAGAGAGAGGATGCGCACGCTGCATCGACAACGAAGTTTGATCCTGAGGTATCAAGGCGATTGGCTATCCTTCCGGATACCACATTGGCTAGCATTCCCGGGAAGGAGTCGGTTGTGAGGGGTGGAAGGGCGGCATCCAGCTCGTCAGGAAGACTCCCTGTATACATTGGGAGCCCGGTTCTTAGGGCTATTCCGGCCGAAAGATCACTCCCGGATTCGGCTCCAAAAATAATGCTGGTTACGGCGTCAACTGATCCAGGAGTTAGTCCAGCGTCGATCAGAGCATTATTTGTTGCTTCAAGAGAAAGAAGCTGGACCGGCTCGATACTTGCCAGAGCGCGCGGAGGAATTCCGTATGAGACCGGATTAAAAGGAGTTGCGGGAAGGAATGCTCCCCTGGTGGAGTCTGTGTGAGGAATATTGCGGTTTCCGTTGTCCTGAAATACTTCTGGATTCCAACGATCGGTGGGTACTTCGGTAACTAAGTCGACTCGCTCCAGGATGTTCTGCCAGAACCCATTGATTCCTTCTCCGCCCGGGAATAGGCCCGATACTCCAATGATTGCGATGCCTTCTCCCCATGGAGTGTGGGACTGGTTCGCGGTACATTCAGTTGTGCAGGATGCCTTTTGTCTGACCTGTTCCAGCCCCTCTAGAATTTGCGTATGAAGAGTGTCGATATCAGAGACTGAACTAATTAGTTGCGATGCTTCTCCTGTCATGTATAGGCCGGAGGTGTGCCGTTCGGGAATGGGGACCGATCGTAATTCATTCCCTTCCCTGTCGACCCCCCTCGTTGCTATTCTCAAGCGGCCGAGCGTCATTTTTTCAAGAGCTATCCAGATGTTCTGATCAGGTTCGCCGGCGCGAGACATGCTTTGTCGAACTTCCGCAATCTCTTCGATCAGTGGCGTGGGGACGCAACGTGTCACGTGGCCGGGTGCAGTTTCGAGCCTGGCGGTACCCTTCGTAGAAATCACGACATCGCAGAAATCCTGAGTTACTGCACCTGTGCGTAACGCTTCGGTGGTCAATGAGTAGGCGGTTCCCATGAGAAGCGACACCGCGGCCCCTTCCTTTATGAGATCGGCCGCGGTGAGGAGGGCCATGGCGGCGGTATGTGAATCGTATATGCCGCCCGCCATGGCGAGGACAAGTTCATCCGGACGCAAATCGCCCTCGTCGACGACTTCTAGAAGAACACTTATCTGCTGCTCCCAAAGTGGTAGCGAGTGGAGAGGTCCGATGTGTCCCCCACATTCCGCCCCTTCAAAAACGAAACATCTGGCACCCTCGGCGATGAACGTGCGAAGCAATCCTGGAGATGGGACATGAATGAAGCACTGCTTCCCGGCCTCACGAAGCATCTTCTCCTGATACGGACGTCCCCCCGCAAGTACAACCGCTGATGCTGAACTATCGCGAACCAGTTCAAGATGCTTGCGGATCAGCTTCTCGTCGATGAATCCTAGAAGTCCCACAGCCCAACTGCGCCCCTCGAGCATCATTTCGGCGTCAGACATCAGTGCTCGTGCTGTCTCTGGGCTGGATGCAGCGAGCGCGAGTGCGCCCAATGCTCCGGCGTCGCAGACTTCCCTGACGAACTCAGGAACATCGCTCACGCGGGTCATCGGTCCTTGTATAAAGGGCAGTCTCGTGTGCTGAGCCCGACCCGCCCGACCCTCGGTAATATTGAGCCGATTCACTGTTTCCCATGCCTGCGGGAAATCCTGAACACGTGCCATGAGGTCCTTGATCGCCTCTGAGATGGAATTGTAGTGACGCTCGAATAAGGCGGCTGTGAGCGCATCATCGCCGATGCGGCGTTCGGACTGCGGAACCGTGCGGTACAAGCCTTTGGCAGTGGGCAGTATCTGCTCTCCGCCCTGCCTGACCGGTCGTGGAAGCGATGGGGCGCTTAGGAGACGACGTAATGCTGCCGAGGTGTCTGCTTCCGGCATCAGTGCAAACTGAACGTCAAGCACCACTCCGGCAGCCCCGGCTGCCATAAGGCCTCTGATCGTGTGACGTCCCACGCCTCCGCGTACCCATACCTGTGCGTCGCTGTGGCGGGCGAGAATTTGACGAAGTATGACCGGTGAGGAGGATTCTCCGGTGCGTCCTCCTCCCTCCCGCCCTCGAATCAGCACTCCATAGACGCCGTGCTCGATCCACTGGAAGGCCTCGTCGCAGGACAGTGCCTCGCCCATGATGAAATCCGCGTCTTCGATTAGTTTGATCGTCTCTGGATCCTCTAGGCAGTCAGACCCGAGAATCACTGCGTTCGGGGTATTATCGCGAATGACATCGGCTATTAGTTCCCAGGGAAGTTTTGGGGGCCGTTCAAATCGTAACCCGACCGATCCTGCGGCTGCGCGGAGGAACCGTTCTATGGGCAATGTGCTGGTTGCCTCGGATCCGTCAATGACGCCGAGTGCTCCGGCGGCGCTGGCGCGGTGAAGGAGACTATAATTCATAGATCCAAATGGACTAAGGACTATGATGGGCGATATACTCATCGTACCTCCTGTAAGGTTGAATTGACGGTGGGCTATGAGGCCAGGGATATTGCGTTACTGTTTAACGTGTCTAGCGCTCCACGGGAGAAGGCGGAATCTGCTGTGCGGAGATAGCAGTGACTGGTTGGGGATCTGTTGCCGGTTTGGCGTTTGAACTTTTGTTCAGCTGTTTTCTAAGGCTCGAGGTTCGTGATGGAAGTCGTATATGAATCCCGCTTGGTTGCCGGGTGGCGACTACGAGAAGCTTCTATGCTTTTGAGATCTGTAGGGAAACCGCGTCTGGTTTAGGTTGGGAAACCTAGGATAGGACTTTGCCTCTCATTGAAGTATATAAACTTGAAGGTTCCGCTCGGTATCATCCTGATGCTGTGGGTTGTGTTGCGTTGTCTTGTCGGGGGTGCGGTATGACTTCAGTCTCCTCGAACGGAGTGCTGGCGGTTCGGAATTGGCGGAGATTCGGAGGGGGTTTCCGTGAGTGGATTTGGCGGTATTCTGCTTTGCCATATCTCGTTACGGTGCGTGATGAATTAAGGGGAGCACGTGATCGATTGTTCTTTCTTAGCTGGGTTGTTGGTTTCCAGGTCGTCCGTAAAAGTTGTGAGTAGAGTTTAGTGGTGTTTTCGTGCGATTTAGAATCGCTGTCGACTCTGTAGGTTCAAGTGGATGAATGCTTCATTGAAGCAGGTTCAGAGTTCGCTAATGTGCGAAAACTCTCCATTCTCGGGACGGCGGAACGTTGGGGAAAATGAACTTTGCGTAGAAATCATATGCACGCCATGATCGTGTTGTCAAGCGGTCAAGGGGTTTTGTCCAATGTTCTCCAGGGGGTGAGAATTGTTGTGTATTTAAGGAAACGGCTGTTCGGTGTCGTTGGCTCGCCTCAGAATTCGTAAGTTGTTCTGATGGAAGGTGTCCGATTGAGGGAGAGAATTGCATGCGTTGGGTTGCTGGATATGACTGCGGCGGTGAGGTGTCGGGTGCATCTACCGGCGGGTGCCCCACGGTGTCGACGAGATATGTGCAGTCGTGTGGGGCTCTTCACCTGACTTCGGTGCCTGCTCGTTGGGTCGTATGTGGTAGTGCTCGACGTAAGCGAAGGCCGGGGCGGTGACCTGTCTGGTGTTCCGGTCACACGCCCCGGCCTCGGAGGATCTTAAGGATCCACTATGAGAAGCAGCCGGCGTTGGTGGGCGCCTTTACCTGACGTCGGGTGCGGTTGGCAGTAAGGATTCGATCCCGGCCACAGGAATGCCCAGCCAGTCGGGACGGTTGCGGGCCTCGTAGACGGCCTCATAGAGGGCCTTGTCGAGCTCCAGGCAGGTCAGGACCGTCTGATACGACGCCTCCTGCTCCGCGGTATGGGACGTGGTTGACGACGGGTCCTGCGATCCGGTCTGTACGGCATCCTCGGCGCCGATCTCCTGGCGCCCCTGGCGGTAACCTTCCTCGAAGGCGGTGCGCACGGCGGGGAGCCAGTCGGGGTGGGGGCCTTGCCGACGGCGGCGGCGTAGTCGAAGGAGCGCAGCATGCCGGCCACGTCCCGGGCCGGCAGGTCGGGGTCGGAGCGCTGTGCCAGCGGGCGCAGGGGCTCTCCCTCGAAGTCCAGGACGTACCAGCGCTGCTGGCCGCCGATCTCGTGAAGCACCTGCCCCAGGTGGTAGTCGCCGTGGATGCGGGTGGCCGGCTCCAGGGACTCGAGCGCCTCGAGCCGCTCCAGGGTCTGCTCCACCTTGAGCTCCAGGGCGCGGATGTGGCCGGAGAGCTCGGGCACCTCCTCCAGCGCCCACCGGGCGCGCTTGCGCAGCGCAGCGGCGAGCTCGGCCGGTGCCGGCGGCCGGCTCGTGCCCAGGGAGGCGGCCAGGTGGTGGTGCATCTGCGCGGTCGTGCGCCCCAGATCCCGAGCCAGGTCCACGGCCCGGGCCCGCACCGGTCCGTCGACGTCGTCGGTGGAGGCCAGTGAGCAGAACAGCTCGAAGCCGTCATCGGCCCGCGGGACGAAGCTGCAGGCCACGGCCGAGTCGGTAGACTCCTCCAGGGCCGGCTGGCCGCAGCCGCCCACGCGCGTCCAGGTCAGGGTGGACCACGCCACCGGCGTGCGCACCCGGTCCCAGCCGCTGCGGGCCAGGGCCACTGACAGCTCCACGTCGGGGTTTCGTCCGTGCTCCAGGACCCGCAGGAGCTTGACGATGAGGTCGCCGGTGGCGGCGTCCTGCTCCCCGAGAGACTCATCGGGGCTAGTGGGGGCCGGCAGGATGACGGAGGTGTTGGACTGCTCCCAGTGGTGACCCGTAGCCTCGGCGCCCGCTGGGCGATGGCCAGGGCGCCGGTCTCACCCAGGACCGTGCCCGCCTCCAGCGCGCTCAAAGCCCAGGCGCGCCAGAAGGCCGGGTGGTGGGCGCCGTCGACGAGCGCCACCTGCGCAGGCTCCCCGTCGGTGGTGGTGGTCAGCAGCAGGCCGTGGTTGCCGGGGGCCTCGCCGGGGGTGGCGAAGGAGTCGAGCGCCTCGGCGGCCTCCAGGACCACCGGCACGTGCAGCAGCACCATCCCGTCGCGGTGACCGGTCTCAGTCTGGTTGCCCCGCAGGGCGGCGATGACGAGGTCGCGCACGCCCTCCTCCGGCTCCCATGAGGCGATCATGCGCAAGGAGCCCAGCGGCGGGGCGGCATCCCCCTTGAGCGGGAACCAGCGCCGCTGGAGCATCCACGGCCCCAGCGCCGCCAGGATCTCGGCGTCACTGGGCCAGGTCGACGGCGCCTGGGCGCTGCGCAGGGACCGCGCCGGCGCGGTGGCGGGCTGCGGTGCGGCGGGGATCGGCTCGTGGGGCATCAGACTTCCTCGGTCGGGTGGTTCTCGTGGTCGCCTCAGGGGCGTCGTCGGGAGCGGTCCGGTCAACGGACAACCAGTAGTATCCGCGCGCTCCCAGCGTCAGGGTGAGGCGGCCGCGGTCGTCGACGGGCGGGAAGGCACAGCCCCCGAACAGATCCGTGGTGCCTTTGCCCGCCAGCTCGGGAACCTCGATGGTCACCGATCGGGGGGTGGCCGAGAGGTTGGCGACGCACAGGAGGGTCTCTGCCCCCTCCACCGACGGCTCGTCGCAGCGCGTGTGCGCCAGGACGGCGTCGTCGCTGGTGGGGCGCAGGAGGAAGCTCCCGCGACCCAGCACGGGGTGGGCGCGGCGCAGGTGCAGGATCCGTCGGGTGAACTGCAGTAGCGAGTCGGGCCGGGCCATCTCGGTGGCCACCGTCAGATGCGCGTAGCCGGGGGCCTGGATGAGCGGAAGCGTCAGGGCGCCGGGGTCGACCACGGAGGAGAAGCCCATGTTGGGGGGGAGTCGTCCCACTGCATGGGGGTACGCACGGCGTCGCGGTCCTCCAGCCAGATGTTCTCGCCCATGCCGATCTCGTCGCCGTAGTAGAGACAGGGGCTGCCCGGCAGTGACAGGAGCAGGGCGTAGGCCAGCTCCACCTCGGCGCGCGAGGCGTCCAGGAGCGGGGCCAGGCGACGCCGGATCCCGATGTTGGCGCGCATGCGCTCCTCGGGGGCGTACCAGGCGTACATCTGGTCGCGCTCGGCGTCGGTGACCATCTCCAGGGTCAGCTCATCGTGGTTGCGCAGGAAGGTCCCCCACTGCCCGTGAGCGGGGATGTCGGGGGTCTTCTCCAGCACCCAGCGGATGGCCTCGGCCGACCCCTGCCGCAGGGCGTAGAAGATGCGTGGCATGACCGGGAAGTGGAAGCACATGGTGCACTCGGGCGCCTCCTCGGTGCCGAAGTACTCCACGACGTCCTCGGGCCACTGGTTGGCCTCGGCCAGCGTGATCGTCCCGGGGAACTCCCGGTCGAGCATCTGGCGGATCCCGGCGATGATCTCGTGGGTGCCGGCCAGGTTCTCGCAGTTGGTGCCCTCCGCCTCGACCAGGTAGGGGATGGCGTCGAGGCGGAAGCCGTCCACCCCGGTGCGCGCCCAGAAGCGGATGACGTCGTGAATGGCCTCGATGACCGCCGGGTTGCGGTAGTTGAGGTCGGGCTGGTGGGAGAAGAAGCGGTGCCAGTAGAACTGGCCGCGCTCGACGTCGTAGGCCCAGTTGGACTCCTCGGTGTCCACGAAGATGATGCGGGTGTCGTCGTAGCCGGAGTCGTCGTCGGCCCACACGTAGAAGTCCCCGTAAGGCCCCTCGGGATCCGAGCGGGAGGCCTGGAACCAGGGGTGGGCGTCCGAGGTGTGGTTGACGACCATGTCGATGATGATGCGGATCCCGCGCTGGTGGGCCTGGTGGACCAGCTCTCGGAAGTCCTCCATCGTTCCGTAGCGCGGGTCGATGGCCGTGTAGTCGGAGATGTCGTAGCCGCCGTCGCGAACGGGCGAGGGGTAGAAGGGCGGGATCCACAGGCAGTCCACGCCCAGCCACGCCAGGTAGTCCAGTCGGGAGATGAGCCCGCGCAGGTCCCCGACGCCGTCGCCGTCGGAGTCCGCGAAGGAGCGCAGCAGGGCCTCGTAGAAGACCGCCGTGCGGAACCATTCGGGGTCCGGGCTCAGGCCGGGCCGGGCCTGAGCGGGCAGGGCCGGCACTCCGGGGATCGGCGGAGCCACTGCCAGCGGCATGGGGATCCCGCCGCTGGGGGTGGGGATCGCCGACATCTGGGTCGCGACGGGAGCCGCGACGGGCACGCCCGCCACGGGCTGGCCGAAGGAGCCGGCCGGCCCCGCGGCCGGAACCTCGCTGGTCGAGGGCATTGGGGTCGCACTCATCGGGTCGGTACTCACAGCGGCTCCACGGAGAAGACGTGGGCGGCCTGCCCGGCGAAGGGGTCGAGTCGCACATAGTTCTGCCCCGACCACTCGTAGCTCGCGCCGGTGAGCTCGTCGGTCACCCTGATCACCGGGCGTGAGGCGTCGACCCAGCCCGGCAGGCCCAGGGCCTCCAGGTTGAGGTAGACCTCGCCGGCCCGCGCCCCGTGCGGGTCGAGGTTGACCACCGTCAGGATGACGTCGTCCCTGCCCGTGGGGCTGTGGAAGGCGTCCACCCGCTTGGAGTAGGCGAGGATCTGGTCATCGCTCGTGGGGTGGAAGTAGATGTCCCGCAGCTGGCGCAGCGCCGGGTGGGCGGCGCGGGCGGCGTTGAGGCGCGTGAGGAGGTCCTCGATGCCGTTGCGGCGAGCATCGGCGAAGTCGCGCGGCTTGTACTCGTACTTCTCGTTGTCGATCTGCTCCTCGTAGCCCGGGCGCGGCGTGGACTCGGCCAGCTCGTAGCCCGAGTAGATGCCCCAGGTCGGTGAGAGCGTGGCCGCCAGGACGGCGCGCAGCTTGAAGGCCGGCACCTTCCCGTTGGTCATGAAGGGAGTGAGGATGTCGTGCGTCGTGGGCCAGAAGGCCGGACGCAGCAGGTGGGCGGTGTCCTTGCTCAGCTCCATCATGTACTCGATGAGCTCTTCCTTGGTGTTGCGCCAGGCGAAGTAGGTGTAGGACTGGTGGAAGCCGATCATGCCCAGGGTGCGCATCATGGCGGGGCGGGTGAAGGCCTCGGCCAGGAACAGCACCTCAGGGGACTCGGTGTGGATCTCGGCGATGAGCCGCTGCCAGAAGGTCAGGGGCTTGGTGTGGGGGTTGTCCACTCGGAAGATCGTCACCCCGTGCGCGATCCAGGTGCGCACGACCTCCAGGATCGCCTGATAGATGCCCTCGGGGTCGTTGTCGAAGTTGAGCGGGTAGATGTCCTGGTACTTCTTGGGCGGGTTCTCGGCGTAGGCGATCGAGCCGTCGGCCAGGACCGTGAACCACTCGGGGTGCTCGGCCACCCACGGGTGGTCCGGGGAGCACTGCAGCGCCAGGTCCAGGGCCACCTCCATGCCCAGATCGTGCGAGCGCGCCACCAGGGCGTCGAAGTCCTCGAAGGTGCCCAGGTCGGGGTGGATCGCGTCGTGCCCGCCGTCGGGGGAGCCGATGCCGTAGGGGGAGCCGGGGTCGCCGGGACAGGCCGTCAAGGTGTTGTTGCGGCCCTTGCGGTTGGTCAGGCCGATGGGGGAGATGGGTGTGAGGTAGAGGACGTCGAAGCCCATGGCCGCGATGCGGTCCAGTCGCTCGGTCGCGCTGCGCAGCGTCCCCGAGTGCCAGGCGCCGTCCTCACTCACCCCCGAGCCCAGCGAGCGCGGGAAGATCTCATACCAGGAGCCGGTCAGGGCACGCTCGCGGTCCACCTGGAGGGGGTACTCGGCGGAGGGGAGACGTGGTCGCGCAGCGGCAGGCGCTCCAGGGCGGTCTTGACCGAGTCCGACAGGCCCGCAGCCAGGCGGTCGTCCACGGGGTTGGAAGGGTCACGCATGATCCACACGGCGTCGTTGAGGGCTTTGACGCCCTCCTCGTCGCGCCCCTCGACGGCCGCCGCCCGGTCCAGGACCCGGGCGCCCTCCTCCAGCATGAGCTCGACGTCGATGCCGGCAGGAACCTTGATGCCGGCGTCGTGGCTCCAGGTGGCGTACGGATCCGACCACCCCTCGACGCGGAAGCGCCAGTCCCCGGGGGCGTCGGGAGCCACGGAGGCCTCATAGCGGTCCAGGCCCGGGGCGATGTCGTGCATGCGGGCGCTCGGGCCGTCGCTGCCGTCGGGACGCACCAGGACCGCGGTGGCGCCGTAGCGGTCGTGCCCCTCGCGGAAGACGGTGGCGCGGATCGGGATGACCTCGCCGACGACGGCCTTGGCCGGCCAGCGCCCGTCCTCGACGACGGGGAAGACCTCGGTGACCGGGATCCGGCCGATCAGCGAGAACGGGGCCGGCTGCGGTGCTGTGGTCGCGGACGGCAGCGATGACGTGGACTCCGTCCCTGGTGCCTTGGGTGGGAGCATCGGTGGGAGCGGCAGCGGACTTGGAGGGACGGGTGGACTGCTTCTTGCCGGCCTTCGGCTTCGTGTTTGGAGTCACAGGGGCAAGACTACGGTGAGAAACGAGCTGAGTCACATGTCGGCTCGCAGAGTGCTGATCGGCCCGGTACGCGCGTCGCGAACCGGGCCGATCAGGCGGTTGAGCAGGCCGGCTCAGCGGCCGATGAGCTGTCAGTAGTTCATCTGCATGGCGGTGCGGACGTCGTCGAGCGTCCTACTGGCGACCTCGTTGGCCCGGGCGTTGCCCTGCCTCAGGACCTCCAGGAGGTAGTCCTCGTTGGCCGCCAGCTCGGCGCGACGGGCCCGGATGGGGGCGAAGAACTCGTTGACGGCCTCCGTGGTGACCCGCTTGAGCGCGCCCGCGCCGCTGTCGCCGATGCGCTTGGCGATCTCCTCGGGAGCACCCGCCCCGCACAGGGAGGCCAGCATCAATAGGTTGGAGACCTCCGGCCGGTTGACAGGGTCGTAGGTGATGACGCGGTCGGAGTCCGTCTTGGCCTTCTTGAGGGCCTTGGCGGTCTCATCGGCACTCATGCCCAGCTCGATCGTGTTGCGGCGCGACTTGCTCATCTTCTCCCCGTCCAGGCCCAGCAGCATCGGGGCCTCGCTGAGCAGCGCCTCAGGGCGGCGGAAGACCGGGTGCTCCTTGAAGGCCCGCCCGTAGCGCTTGTCGAAGCGCTGGGCGATGAGACGGGCCTGCTCCAGGTGGGGGAGCTGGTCCTTGCCCACGGGCACGAGGTTGGCCTGGCAGAAGAGGATGTCGGTGGCCTGGTGGACCGGGTAGGTGAGCAGCAGACCGCTCATGGCCCGCCCGTCGGTGGCCTCCAGCTCGGACTTCACCGTGGGGTTGCGGTGGAGCTCGGCCTCGGTGACCAGCGACAGGAAGGGCAGCATCAGCTGGTTCTGGGCCGGGACAGCCGAGTGGGCGAAGATCGTCGAGCGCTGCGGGTCCACGCCCACCGCCAGGGCGTCGGTGACCAGGGACAGGACCCGCTCGCGAATGGGGCCGACGGCGTCGCGATCCGTGATGACTGGTAGTCGGCCACGAGGATCCAGGTGTCGACGCCCACGTCCTGGATCGTCTTCCAGGAGTGCATGGTGCCGAAGTAGTGGCCCAGGTGCATGTTCCCGGTGGGGCGCACCCCGGTGAGCATCCGGTAGCGGCCGGGATTGACGACGATGTCGGCCTCGATCTCGGCGGAGCGGGCGATCGATCGGGCCAATGAGGCGTCATCGGTGGCGTTGGCCAGGGCCTCCTCGGCCGCGGTGGGGGTCTGAGTCATGACCTCATCCTAGGGGGTGCGGTGACGCAGCGGACTGATGGTGGCCCGCCCCACGAGCGCAGTGGTGCCGACTCAGTGCGCCTCGGCGCCCGGGCTCAGGGTCTCCAGCGGCTCGCCCGAGAAGTAGATCGCAGGGACAGCGCCTCCAGCATCGTCGTGTCGCCCGGGCGGTCCTGATGACAGTCCGTGAGGCTCTCCGCGGCGTGGCTCTCGGAGCCGCTGGCGGCCACGGTCTTGACGTCCTTGACCTCGCCGGCGTCGTCCGTCTCGATGATGACGTCGGCCGGAGTGTCCTGGGGGCTTCGGCTCACGCGCCGTGCCTGAGAGAAGGGCGCGGTATGAGGCTGGGGGACCGCCCAGGTCGAGTCCCAGGCCAGGTGCCAGTCGGTCCCGCGGCCCTCGGGCAGGACGACGTCGACCTGGTCCAGGGCGCCGTTGATGACCACGAGCATGTCGTCGTCGTTCCAGGGGCGGCCCGAGCGCAGCATCTGGACCACGCGAGTGAGCGGGTCGTGCCAGGAGTCCCCGTCCATCGGTGCGGCGTCCGCCCGGTACCAGGCCAGGTCCGGGATCGTGTCGCCTTCCAGGACCTGACCGGTCGCGAAGCGCGAGGGGCGCACCACCGGGTGGGTGTGGCGCAGGTGGATGAGGAAGCGCGTCGTGGCGACCAGATCGCGCTGCCAGACCTCCAGGTTCCAGTCCACCCAGGAGAGCACGGAGTCCTGGCAGTAGCAGTTGTTGTTGCCCTGCTGGGTGCGCCCCATCTCATCGCCGGCCACCAGCATCGGGGTGCCGGCGCTCAGCAGCACGGTGGCTAGCAGGTTGCGCATCGACCGGCGGCGCAGCACCTCGATCGGGCCACCGTTGATGCCCTCGACGACGTCCCCCTCAAAACCATGGTTCCAGGAACGGTTGTTGGAGGTGCCGTCGCGGTTGTCCTCCTTGTTGGCCAGATTGTGCTTGTGGTCGTAGACCACCAGGTCACGCAGGGTGAAGCCGTCATGCGCCGCCACGAAGTTGACCGAGCCCAGCGGGCCGCGGCCGCCGGGGAACTCCCCGTGGCTGAACAGGTCCGCGCTGCCCGACAGACGCGTCGCCAGGTCGCGCAGGTCCGAGCCCAGGCGGCCCTTGGAGATCTCCGAGGCGTCATGCAGCCAGAATGAGCGCGTGGTGTCGCGGAAGTGGTCGTTCCAGTCCTGGAAGGGCTCGGGGAACTGGCCGGTGCGCCAGCCTCCGGGCCCCACGTCCCAGGGCTCGCTGATGAGCTTGACGGTGCTGAGGACCGGGTCCGTGGCGATCGCCGTGAGCAGCGGGTGGCGCGGCGAGAACTCCGCGGCATGACGACCAGGGTGGTGGCCAGGTCGAAGCGGAAGCCGTCGACGCCGACCTCGGTGACCCAGTAGCGCAGCGAGTCCAGGGCGAGCCGGATCGCCCCGGTGGCCCGGAAGTCCACCGTGTTGCCGGTGCCGGTGACGTCCATGTACTGAGCCGGCAGATAGGGGGCGTGCAGGTAGTAGTCCAGGTTGTCCAGGCCGCGCAGGCTCAAGGACGGGCCGTCGACGCCGCCTTCGCAGGTGTGGTTGTAGACGACGTCGAGCACGACCTCCAGGCCGGCCTCATGGAGCATGGAGACCATGCCGCGCACCTCGTCCAGGACCGCCTGCGGACCGGCCGCACGTGCGGCGGCCGTGGCGTAGGAGGGCTCGGGCGCGAAGTAGCTGAGCGTGGAGTAGCCCCAGTAGTTGGTCAGGCCCCGCTTGGTCAGGAAGGGCTCGCTCACCGAGGCGTGGATCGGCAGCAGCTCAATCGTGGTGATCCCCAGGCCCTTGAGGTGCTCGACCGTCACCGAGTGGGCCAGCCCCGCGTAGGTGCCGCGCAGCTCCTCGGGCACACCCGGGAGCTTGTAGGTCAGGCCCTTGACGTGGGCCTCGTAGATGACGGTGCGCTCGCGGGGCACGCGCGGCCCCGGAACCACCGGGAAGGTGTCGCCGGTGACCACGCCGACGGCGGTGCTGCCCGCCGAGTCCAGGCGCGAGGGCAGCCACGGCTCGACCGCCGGGACCAGGTCGTCGGTGACCTCGTGGGCGTAGACGGCCGGCCCCAGGTCCACTCGGCCGTCCAGGGCGCGGGCATAGGGGTCCAGCAGCAGCTTGCGGGGGTTGTAGAGCAGGCCCTCGTGCGGGTTCCAGGGACCGTGGGCGCGGTAGCCGTAGCGCTGGCCGGCTCCGACGCCGGGGACGTGGGCGCTCCACAGGCCCCGCGAGGGTCCGTGCATCCCGATCCGGGTCTCCTCCACCACGGCGCCATCGGCATCCATGGTCAGCAGGCACAGGTCAACGGCCTCGGCGTGCGGGGCGTGGACCGCGAAGTCCGCGCCGTCTCCGTTCAGAGCGACGCCCAGGCCGTGGTCAGGAGCTGCTGGCAGCTCGGCGCGCGGTGCTGGAGCGGGCTCTGGCGTCGAAGACATGGGCCCATTGTCCTGATGGCCGCTGGTTGCTACCACTTGAGGGGCAGTGAGGTCTCCCTCGTAGGAGTGCGCCGCGTCGCGTTCAGCCGCCCCGGCGCGACGGTGCCGTCATCATCTCGTCGTCCCGATCCTCGTCCTGACGCCGTGTCAGGGTGACTGAGCGCTCAGTGGTGAGATGCCGCTGTTATGGCAACCTTGAACCCATGAGAATCGTGGTCTGCATCAAGCACGTTCCCGACGTGCAGTCCGAGCGTCGCATTGAGGACGGTCGGCTCGTGCGCGGCGAGGAGGACGTCCTCAACGAGCTCGACGAGAACGCCGTCGAGGCCGCCGTCTGTCTGGCCGAGGAGGCCGACGGCGAGGTCATCGCCCTGACTATGGGACCCGAGGACGCTGAGGACGGGGTGCGCCGCGCTCTGCAGATGGGGGCCGACTCCGGGGTCGTCGTGGCTGACGACGACCTCGCCGGAGCCGACGTCGTCACCACTGCCCGGGTTCTGGCTTCCGCCATCGAGCGTATCGGTGAGGTCGACCTGGTCGTCACCGGGATGGCCTCCCTGGACTCCATGACCTCCATGCTGCCCGGTGCCCTGGCCGCCGCCCTGCACCGTCCGGCCCTGACGCTGGCCAACCACCTCGAGGTCGACGCCGGTACCGTGACCGTCACCCGCACCGTGGGCACCGCCCGCGAGGTCCTCAGCGCCCCGCTGCCCGCGCTCGTCAGCGTCACCGACCAGGCCAACGAGCCCCGCTACCCCAACTTCGCCGCCATGCGCGCCGCGAAGAAGAAGCCCATCGACTTCTGGAACGCCTCCGAGCTCGGCCTCCAGCTCGCCGAGCCTGCCGTCGCAGTCGTCGACGACGAGGCCCGACCCGCCCGTGAGGCCGGCATCATCCGCACCGACGCCGGGGAGGCGGGCCGTGAGCTCGCCGCCTGGCTCGTGGAGAACAAGCTCGTCTGACGGCTGGCCGCAGCGTCCGCCCACGTCCTCCGACAGGGGCGCTGCACGTCGTCGCGCCGCCCGTCCGCCTCATACCACTCGCGAAAGAAGCTGATTCCCATGCTCGATGCCCCCCTGCTTGTCCTCATCGACCTCGAGACCGCCGAGGCCGCCCCCACCGGTCCCAGCCTGGAGCTGCTCACCGCCGCCCGGGAGCTGACCGGCGGCGACGTCGTCGCCCTGGCCCTCCAGCCCCTGGGCGAGACTGCCTCAGCAGCCCTGGCCGGTGCTGGAGCCACCCGCCTGCTGACCGCCGACCTGGGCGAGTCCGCCCACCTGCCCGCCACCGCGGCCGACGCCGTCGTGGCGGCCGCCGGCGCCGTCCAGCCCGGCGGCGGTCCTGGTCGTCTCCGACTACCGAGGCAAGGAGCTGGCCGGGCGGGCCGCCGTCGTGCTCGGCTCGGCCTGCGTCTCCGACGTCACCGCCTTGGAGGTCTCCGGCTCCGAGCTGCGCGCCTCCAAGCTGGTCCTGTCCGGCTCCTGGTCCACCACCGCCGGCGTCGCCCCGGGCGGCAACGTCCCGATCATCGCAGTGCGCCCCGGGATCGCGGAGGTCGCCGCGGCCGAGGGCGCGCCCCTGACGGCCGAGCCTCTTGAGGTCCCCGTCAGCGCGGAGGCCGCCGCCGTGCGCCTCGTGTCGCGCGAGGCCACCTCCGTCGCCTCCGGCCCGGCCCTGAGCGAGGCGCGCACCGTCGTCGTGGGCGGCCGCGGCGTGGACGGCGACTTCGACCTGGTCCGCTCTCTGGCCCAGCCGCTCGACGCCGCCGTCGGCGCCACCCGCGTGGCCTGCGATGAGGGCTGGATCGAGCGCAGCGCCCAGATCGGTCAGACCGGTGAGACGATCTCCCCGCGCCTGTACATCGGTCTGGGCGTCTCCGGCGCCGTCCACCACACCAGCGGCATCCAGGGAGCCGGCACCGTCGTCGCCATCTGTGACGACTCCGAGGCCCCGATCTTCGAGATGGCCGACTTCGGCGTCGTCGGTGACGTCACCGAGGTCGTGCCCCAGCTCGTCGAGGAGCTCGCCACGCTGCGCGGCTGAGACGGCAACGGCGGACGGATGACGCGGCATCGATCGATCGGGAGGCAGGATGATGACCGCAGGATCGAGCGGGTGGTCTGCGCCTGAGACGAAGCAGGTGCTGCGTCCTGCCGCTGAGGAGCGGTGGGCCGATGAGCTGGCCGCCCTGGCCGCCGCCGATGCTCAGCGCGGTGCGGAGATCCCTCAGGGGTGGCGCCTGTCGCCCCACTCGGTGCGCGCCTTCATCGTTGGGGACGAGGACCTCGGCGTCACCCGGAAGTTCTACGGGGACGACCCGCTCGTCGACCGGGCGATCGTGACGCTGCTCGGACGCCAGGGTCTCATGCTCGTCGGCGAGCCGGGAACCGCGAAGTCCATGCTCTCCGAGCTTCTCGCAGCAGCGGTCTGCGGCGCCTCGACCCTGACTATCCAGGGCTCGGCCGGCACCACCGAGGACCACGTCCGCTACTCGTGGAACTACGCGCTCCTCATCGCCGAGGGCCCCACGCGCAGGGCCCTGGTGCCCTCGCCGGTCTATCAGGCCATGGAGCAGGGCAGCATTGTGCGCTTCGAGGAGATCACTCGCTGCCCGCCCGAGATCCAGGACACGCTCGTCTCCGTGCTCTCCGAGAAGCAGCTCATGGTCCCGGAGCTGGGAGACGGGTTCCGCGTCAGTGCGGCTCAGGGATTCAACGTCATCGCCACCGCGAACCTGCGGGACCGGGGCGTCCACGAGATGTCCTCCGCGCTCAAGCGGCGCTTCAACTTCGAGACGGTCCGCCCCATCGCAGACCGCGCCTTCGAGGCCGATCTCATTGCTCGTGCCCTGGATGCCGAGCTCGGTGAGCAGCGGGTGCCCATGAGTCCCCAGGTACTCGACGTCCTGGTCACCGCCTTCGCCGACCTGCGCACCGGGACCACGCAGGCCGGCACCCCGGTCAAGCGCCCCGAGACCGTCATGTCCACCGCCGAGGCCGTCAACGTCGGTGTGGCTGCGTCGTTGAGTGCCCGCTACCTCGGCGACGGCATGGTGAGGGCATCCGATATCGCCCGCCAGATGGTGGGAGTGGCACTCAAGGGCGAGGACGAGGACGCCACACGCATCCGTTTCTACCTCGACTCGGTGGTGCGTGAACGGGCGGAGAGCAGCGCCGAGTGGAGAGACTTCCTGGTCGCCTCCCAAGGACTGTGGGAGTGAGTGCTTCGACGACGCAGGTCCCCGCCCGGCTCCAGTACGCCTTGGACTCCCAGCGGCGCTGGGGCGAGGCGGGTGTTCACCTCGTCCCCGTCCGTCACCACTCGCCCGCCTGCGCCCTGGCCCTGTCGGCGCTTCTGGAGGAGGTGCATCCCGCCACGGTTCTCATCGAGGGGCCGGTCGAGTACGCCGCCCTCCTGCCCTCCCTCCAGGACCCGCGAACCGTGCCGCCGGTTGCGCTGCTCTCCCTGGGTGAGCGCACCGCCTCCTACTACCCGCTGGCCGAGTTCTCCCCGGAGTGGGTGGCTCTGCGATGGGCCGGGCAGCACGGGGCCGAGGCCGCCTTCATCGACCGCAGCGCCTGCCTTCGAGAGGATGACGATCCTCGCGACGATGCGCGCGGCGGGGTCGCTCGCACTCTCCAGGCCGAGCGGTACCTGGCTCGCTCGCGCAGCCTGGACGCCCTCGCCCGGCGCCTGGGCTGCCGTGACCACGACGAGGTCTGGGAGCATCTCTTCGAGGACCGGGCCACCGCCGATATCCGATCCTGGCGCGGCTTCTTCTCCGACACACTGGCATGGTCGGGGCTGGCACGGCTCGACGTCGAGCGCGAGGTCCTCGATACCGACGGCACCCACGCCCGCGAGGCCGTCATGGCGGCGGCCCTGAGACGGCACCTGCCGGCATCCGCATCGACTGGTGCAGACGGGAAGGGCTTCGAGGCTCCGGCCGCCCCGGTGGCGGTCGTCACCGGGGGCTTTCACACCATGGCGCTGCTCGACTGCCTCGACGCGACCGAACACGCCGCGTGGCTGCCCGATGCGCAGCCCCAACCCGGCGGGCCGGCATGGCTCATCCGCTACGACTACGCACGCCTCGACGTCCTGCGCGGATACGGCGCCGGCATGCCCTCACCGGGCCTGTGGCAGCGAGCCTGGCGGGCCCGCACCGGGGCCAGTCCTCTCGCAGGCAGTGGCACAGGCCCCTCGACGAGCCACGCGGCGGACTGCCCAGACGGCCCCGGAGTCGGCGGGAGCCGCCCGAGCCTTCGCCACCACCGTGGTCATCGACGTCGCCACCGCCCTGCGCGAGCTCGGCGAACCACTGGGGACCGCCCAGGTGCTGGCCACCGTGGAGCAGGCCATGCGACTGGCCGCACTGCGCGGCCGGGCATGGCCCGGACGTTGCGACATCCTTGACGCCCTCACCAGCTGCCTGGTCAAGGACGAAACCGGGCTGTCGGGCAATCTGGGAGCCGCCGTCGCCTCCGTCCTGGCCGCCTCCGACGTGGGAGAGGTGCCCGACGGCATCGCCACCCCGCCGCTGGTCCGCCAGGTGCGCGACCGCCTGCGCGCCGCGCGCTTCATCATCGACGACGCCGTCGAGCACCGCGTCAGCCTCGACACCAGCCGCCGACCTCGCCACCGCGAGCGCCGCGAGCTGCTCGCTCGCCTGCGTTTGTCGGCTCCGGCTTCGCCCACCAGATCTCAGGGGCCGACCTCGTCTCCGGCACCGGCATGGGACAGTTCCTGGAGGAGTGGGTCTACAGCTGGACCCCCATGGTGGAGGCTGCACTCGTGCGCGCGGCACAGGAGGCGCCCGATCTCGATGTCCTGGTGCGAACCCGACTGGCTGAGCGGCTCACCGGTGAGCTTAGCGCTGAGACCCTGGTGGCGCTGGTCAGTGAGCTGGCGGTCATGGGACTCGGCGCCGAGGCCGGCGACGTCTGCGACCGCCTTGAGAACAGCCTCGGCCGGCTCAGCGACCTGGGGGAGCTCGTTGAGGTCCTGCACCGCCTGGCGGGCCTGATCGAGTCCACGTCTCGTCTGCGTCTGAACGATGCCGGTGCCCGGATCCGGTCCATTCTGCACCGGGGTGACGCCATGATCGCCCGGTGCGTCTCCAGCCTGGTCGGGCTGGAGGGCCAGGAGGCGGCCGGGGCCGTTGACGCCCTCATCTCGGTGCGGGACCTCATCATCAGGTCGGCCGGCGATGATGAGCGCGAGCGTGAGGTCGCCCAGGGCGCCGGTTTCGGGGCGGTACTGCGTGAGATCGAGGTTCTGCGTCGAAACCGCGACGCAGCCGCGTCCCTTGTCGGCTGTGCCACCGGCATCGCGGCCTCCGTGCGGGTACTCAGCGAGGAGGAGGCGGTGCGCGCCGTCGTCACTCATCTCGCCGTGGGTGCGGATCCGGCGCGGGCCGCAGACTTCATCGTGGGCCTGGTGCGAGCCGCCCCGGACGTGCTTCTGCACTCTCCCGACGCCGTCGAGGCCGTCACCGGGGCTCTGACCGGCCTTGATGATCGGGCCTTCGTCGCCGCGCTGCCCGACCTGCGCCGGGCCTTCACCACACTGAGGCCCATGGAGACCCATCGCCTGGCAGGGATGGTGGCGCAGCTCGTCGGGAGCCGCCGCCTCCGATCTCGACACCGTCTGGACCGTGGATCCGGCCCACGCCGCGCTCGGGGGCTCAGCTCGAACGGGACCTGGTCGCCTCCCTGGTGCGCGACGGACTGGGGGAGTGGGCAGGGATGACGAACGGCACGCCGTTGAACGCCTCCGCCTCCGGGGAGGAGCCGGACGGCGACCTGGCAGCACGTCGCTGGCGCATGGTGCTGGGCCGATACGCCGAGCTGAATCTGCCGCGCAGGCATCAGGACGCCGACCTCGATGACGCCCTGAGCTACGTCTATGACCGCGAGTACACGGGCCGTGGGCACCGGCTGGGCGCAGGAGGCGGCGACGGGACGAGAGCCACCCTGGGGCCCTCGGTCATACGGGCGGTCGACTGGCTCGATGGCGCCCGCAGGCTCTTCCCGGCCTCCACCCTGCAGCGCCTCGAGAGCGACGCGCTGACCCGGTACGGGCTCGCCGAGCTGCTGGCCGACCCGGATACCATCGAGGCCATCGACACCAGTCCCGAGCTCGGGGCCGCACTGCTGCGGATCAAGGGGACGATCTCACCCCAGCTCACTGACGGGCTGCGCGCCCTCATCTCCCGGATCGTCGCCGACATCATGGAGCGCCTGCAGTACCCCGTGACGACGGCCCTGTGCGGAGTCCGTCGGCGCAGCAACAGCCCTCACGCCTTGGCGCGCAACTTCGACTGGCGTCGCACCATCACCGCGAACCTGGGCAACGTGGACCCGGACACCGGCCGCATGATCGTCGAGGACGTGCGCTTCATGTCCCGCCAGAGGAGACGCAACCTGACCTGGGACGTCATCATCCTGGTGGACCAGTCCGCCTCCATGGCCTCCAACTTGCTCCACAGCGCCATCATGGCCTCGATTCTCGCGGGTCTTCCCGGCCTGTCCGTACGACTGGCCGTCTTCGACACCACCGTCGTCGACCTCAGCCACACGGTTCACGATCCCGTCGAGGTTCTCATGACCAGTCAGCTGGGAGGCGGAACGGACATAGCCAACGCCGTCGGCTACGCCGCGGGAACCGTGACCAGTCCCAGCCGAACGATTGTGACGCTCATCAGTGACTTCGAGGAGGGCGGATCGGTGTCCACCCTCGTCAAACGGGTGCGTGACCTGGTCGCTCAAGGCGTGACCGTGCTGGGGCTGGCCTCCCTCGACGAGAGGGGCCACGCCTGGTACGACCATGACGTGGCCGAGCGCCTGGCCGAGGTCGGTATGAGGATCGCCGCCATGACCCCGGACAGGTTCGCCGCGTGGCTGGCTGAGGTGACCGTATGAACGAGCACACCGGCCAGTCTCAATGCTTCGCCAGCGCCTTTGGTACCTCAGCGGGAACCTGCGGTGGCCCCTGGGCCGCTGCCTTCTCGGTCTACGGTGCGCTTGACGACGTCGCCCTGATCGCCCTGGGCAACCGGGGCCTGCTGCGTCGCGGGCGCGCCGAGCTGGCCGCCGGCCGGGTCGCACTTGTCAACGGGTCCGCTGATCCCGAAGCAGGGGCGCAGCCAGTGGCCGAGGAGGTGACAATCGGCGTCGGCCGGCCACCGGTTTCTGTCACCTTGACCGTTTCCGGCCCACAGGACGCGCGCTGTCCCTGCCCCGTGGCCGGCGTCTGCGTGCACATCCTCGCCGCCTGCCTGTGGATGCGCGAAGCCGTCAACCGGGACGGGTCCGACGAGAGCGCCACGGCCGCCGAGACGCTAACCGTCCCCGCGTCCCCGGATGTCTGCGTGACCTCCGCACCCGCCCTAGGGACTCCGAGCGATCCGGTCCTGGAGGAGGTCCTCGCCTGGGATCCGGCCGCCGTCGAGAAGTCCCTGGGGGCTGAGGCCCGACGGCGCGTGCAGGCGTCCCTGGCCGGAACCGCACCGGATCGGCTCGCCGCCAGCACCGACGTGACCAGTGCCCCTGGACGCCTGAGCATCACCTGGCCCGACGCCCCCTGAGATCGTCGTGATCGCGGGACTGGGGACCACGAGGCATGATCGTCTCAGGACGCCACTCCTCGGCCGCCAACGCGGCCTGGTGCCTTCAGGCCGTCATCCGGCTCTTCGCCCGCGCAGACCGCCCCTGGCCGTGGCCGGACGAGAAGACCACCTTCGACGACCGGAAGCGAGACGTCGTCTCAACGGTCGCAACCTCCATCGAGACTCTCCTCTCCGCAGGGCTCTCACACGCCGGCCCCCGCAGCGCCACCGACCTGGAGCGCCTGGCCCAGGTCACCCGCCTGGAGGAGCTGCCCCGCCTGTCCCGACTGCTGACCTCCGCCGCCGGGAGGCTCCGAGCGCTCGCCGAGCGCGACGACGCCGTCGATGAGGCCACCGTCCTCAGCGCCCTGGCCGCCGCCTGGTCCCTGACCCAGGCGCTCACAGCCGTCACCGGCCCACCCGACCCCGCTCTCATCGGGCGAACCGACACTGAGACGGCCCGAACCGGGCTGCTGCTCCCGCTGAGCGCCACCTGGTGGACGGCCCCCTCAGGAAGCCGGGGACTGACCATCAGACTCTGGGACCTGGACAACGGCCAGCCGGAGATGGTCACCACCGGGCGCGCCGCCGGGACCGACGCCGCCTTCCACTACTCGCAGGACGCCACCCTCCTGTGGGGCACATCGGTGAGGAACATCCTGTCCGGCCCCCTACGCCTGACCGGTGCCGAGCGCCGGCCCGACGGCTCCCTGGCCCCCTCCAACCGCACGTCCGTCACCCGCCGCAGCGCTGAGGCCGGCTACGACGACATCGACCTGGAAGCCGTGGCCGATCATCTCCAACAGACCGGATCCGGGCCGGAGGTCGCCCGCTTCGAGGCGCCCGTTCCCCGGCTCCGTCTGATCATGGTTGCCCAGGACGGCCTGGGACCGATCAGCATCGACGAGGTCCACCAGCACTACCTGCTGCCGGTGACGAGCACCGACGGGCGCAGGCACCTGCTGTGCATGGAGGTCGGCGGCGGGAGATGCAGATGGTCTCCGACGTGCTCTCCCGCGACCTTCAGGTGCATGCCATCACCGTCGAGGGCGACCATCCATCCGGTGTCTTCGTGCGCGAGCACGACCGGATCAGCCTTCTGGCGGCCACTCTCCCTCCTTCTCGCGGCGCCTCCGGGCGGGGATACGGCCGACCGCGCAGACGCGTCGGAGCAGGAGCACCCACACGAGGCCGAGACGAACGGGACGGATCCCCTGCCAATACGGGCACTGGTGCAGGGACGCGCACGACGCGCTCACCGCGCTCGCCGCTTCCGGGACGATGCGGCCCACGGGCATCGTGGCGCATGTCCTGCGCACACGAGTCCGCACGGCCGATGACCTCCAGCTCACCACCCTGGCGGCCGCGCTCGCCGAGGTGGGCGACCGGCCGAGTCCCGGCGCTGTGCTGCGGGCCTGCGCCGTCGTCGACCGGCTCGAAGCCTTGGCGCCCTGATATCTAACGTGCTGTCATTTCCGCATCCGACGCCGCCTGGGACCGGCACAATGCGGGTATGCAGGTCACGTCCAGATCACAGAACTCATCCGATGACACGAGTCAGGAAATCGGGAAGCAGACGGAAGGGGGAAGCGGAGTGGAGCCGGGTGAGACTCCGCCGGTCACGGTTCCACCGGTGATCCCCCTGCCTGAGGATCGCGCTGCGACGCTCGACGAGCTGTGCCGCTCCCTGGACGGATCTGATGAGCGCGTCAGCAGGAGCATCACCCGCAGCCGCCTGGAGAAAGGTCTGCCGTGGGACACCGACCCACGCCTCGTCGCCGACGCGCTGGCTCGGGTGGGGCACCTGCCCTGAGGTGGTGCGCACGATCACCTGGGACTGGGCCCTGTGGACCTGTGAGTCCGAGGACAGCTGGCCGTGGATGGCCCAGGACCTGGCAAGGGCCCGCGACCTGCTGGAGGATTCCACGTCTGCGACGCGAGTGCTGCGCGCGCTCGCCCACTTCCCGACCGTCCCCCAGAGTATGGTGCCCTCCCTGGCGCAGGTCGCCGTGGGGCGCTCCGAGGTCAACCGGGAGCTGGCCCAGAAGCTTCTCGCAGGCTTTCCCCGAGGCCGGGGACCTGGCGCTCGACGCGGTGATGAGCCCGGTCGCGCACGTGCGCCGAGTGGGGGCGGCCTGGTTGGCCGGTCTGACGATCCCCGACGGCATCGTCCGGCTGCGTGCCGCCCGTGCCCAGGAGGAGGACCGTCTGGCTCGGGCCAACCTGCTGCGCACCTTGCAGGTCTACGGGGATGACGTCACCGACCTCGTCACCGCAGAGGCCCTGACGCCTCCCAGGCGGCGACTGAAACGCCCTCCGGTGGCCCTGGACTGGTTCCCCTTCGAGGCCCTGCCCGAGGTGAGGCTCGCTGACGGGACGCCGCTCGACCCGGACATCGTGCGGAACTGGGTGCTCGAGGCCTACAGGCTCAAGACCCCCGACGGAGCCGGCACCATCGAGCTCTACCTGAGCCTGCTCGACGCGGAGGACGCCCGTGAGCTCAGTGCCTTCGTCGTCGAGTGCTGGGGTCGCCCACAACCGCGAGGCCGTCAAGGGGAGAGCCTGAGGAACAAGGGGCTGCTCGCCTTCGCCGTCGGGATGGGGGTGAGCGTCTTGCCGCCGCTGCCAGGAGCGCCCTGAGCCGCCATGCCACATGGCGCGCCGAGTCCGAGACCGTCCTGACCGCCGTCGCCGCGAACCCGTCCGCCGAGGCTCTGCAGGTCATCGTCTCGGCCGCGGCCCAGCACCGCTTGCCGCGGGTGCGAGGCTTCGCCGACCTGCTCACTCGGGCTGTGGCCGCCGAGCGGGGCTGGAGTGAGGCCGAGCTCGGTGACCGCAGTATCCCCACGGCCGGTTTCGGGCCTGACGGGCTGCTGCACCTGTCCTACGGCGAGCGCGAGTTCCTGGGTCGTCTGACCCCGGAGCTGACCATCGCCCTGACGGACGCCGACGGACGCCCGCGCAAGAGCCTGCCCACCGCCCGCAAGGGCGAGGACGGCGAGCTCGTGGCGCAGACCAGACGCCGCCTGACCTTCGCGCGCAAGGAGGTCGCCGCCGTGCTCAAGGTCCAGGGGCGGCGTCTCTATGAGGCCATGTGCGTCGGGCGCTCCTGGCCGGTTCCGCAGTGGCGGGAGCTGTTTGCCGAGCACCCCCTGGCCCGGCACCTGGCGGCTCGCCTGGTCTGGATGGCCCGTCGCCAGGACGAGGGCGTGGGTGCTCATGAGCCGGCAGTCGGCGGACAGGAGCCCCGGACCTGGACCTTCCGTCCCACTGAGGACGGCGAGCTTCTGGGGAGCCGACGACGCCGTCCTGGAGCTGCCTCCGGATGCCGTGGTCACACTGGCTCACGGGACGCTTCTGCCGGAGGCGGAGGTGGCCGACTGGCAGGAGCACCTGGCCGACTACGAGGTCATCCCGCTCTTCGACCAGTTCTCGGCAGGTGTCCCGCAGGTGGAACAGGGGCAGTGGGGCATTGACGACGGGGCGGGTAAGGCGTGTCGTCGTCCCGTGACCTGCGCAAACGGGCCAAGGCCCGCGGCTATGAGCCCGACTCCACCATCTACTGGTACACCACGTTCCTCAAGGATTTCCCGGTGGCCGGCCTGTGCAGCGTCATCGACTTCAGTGGGGCGGACGTGTGGAGCGAGGACCAGGTGGTGACCACCGGTCCCCTGAGCCTGGTCGCCGGGCGGCGGGCGATGCCCCTGGAGCTGGTGCCTCCCGTCCTCCTGGCCGAGTGTTACGCCGACTACCGCGCCATTGTCGACCCTCCAGGCTGAAGGTATGAAGGGAGGGGAGCTGCCCTGCCCGATGAGGAGCTGTGGCCTGGAGTCCACGTGCGGGCTCGAGGCCGTTCGGCTCGACGGGCCCTGCTCGCCGTCGGGCGGGTCGTCAGGCGACGGCGTGGCTGGGGGACTGCGCGGAGGCGACGGTCGCCTGGGCCAGGACCCGGTCGCCGTCGGCGCCGCCGTAGATGACCAGGCTCTGACCCGCGGCGACACCACGCAGGGGCGCGCCCAGCTCGGCGTGCAGGCGTCCCCGTGCCGCATCGACGCGGACCTGGCCGGGACCGGGCGGCCGTGGGCGCGCACCTGGACGCCGGCCTCCTGCCAGCCCACGGCGGGGGAGCCGTCAGGATCGGAGATGTCGGCCGCCGGGCGAGTGGTGAGCGGCTCGGGATCGGCGAGCAGGACGAGCCCGTCGCCGTCGACCGTGGTGCGACTGAGCAGCTCCTCGGGGCCGACGACGACCTCATTGGTGGCCGGGCGCGTCTCGATGACGTAGCGGGGACGGCCGTCCTCGGCCGGGCGGGACAGGCCCAGGCCCTTGCGCTGGCCGACGGTGAAGCCGAAGTAGCCCTGGTGGGTGCCCAGGACCTCGCCGTCGGGGGAGACCATGGCGCCCTCGTGGGCGCCGAGCGAGCGGGTCAGGAAACCGCGGGTGTCGCCGTCGGCCACGAAGCAGATGTCGTAGGAGTCCGGCTTGGAGGCCACCGGCAGGCCCCGGGCCTCGGCCTCGGCGCGCACCTGCGCCTTGGAAGGAACATCCCCTAAGGGGAAGAGGGCCCGGGCCAGGCCCTCGCGGCCGGAGACGGCCAGGACGTAGGACTGGTCCTTGGCGGCATCGACGGCGCGGCGCAGCGTGAGGCCCTCGGTGTCGCCGGGGCGGCCGGAGGAGGCGCCGCCGCTCAGACGCGCATAGTGGCCGGTGGCGACGGCGTCGAATCCCAGGGCCAGGGCCCGCTCGAGGAGGGCGTCGAACTTGACGCGCTCGTTGCAGCGCACGCAGGGGTTGGGGGTGCGCCCGGCGCGGTACTCGTCGAGGAAGTCGGCCACGACGCGCTCCTCGAACTCCTCGGACAGGTCCCACACGTAGAAGGGGATGCCCAGGATCTGGGCGGCCCAGCGGGCGTCGGCGGAGTCCTCGATGGAGCAGCAGCCACGCGAGCCCGAGCGGGTCTGGGCTCGGTTCCGGGTCAGGGCCATGTGGACGCCCACGACCTCGTGACCGGCGTCGACGGCGCGCGCCGCGGCCACGGCGGAGTCGACTCCGCCGGACAGGGCGGCCAGAACGCGCACGAGGGTCTCCTTCAGGCAAGCGGGTAGCCGTTGCTACGGGCCGTGGCAGGCTACCGCAGGTCGGTGGCTGCCAGGCAACCGGGAGAGCCCAGGGGACCTGGTGGTGACCGGCATAGGATGACAGTGAGGAAGGAGTTGTCATGACTGATGAGTACGCCATTGACGCCCGCAGCTTCGCCCGGACCCTGCGTGATCAGCGCCGTACGCGGATGAAGAGCGGTCTGTACCATCTCAACCAGGTGCTCATGGCGTACAACTCCAACCGTATCGAGGGCAGCCGGCTTGATGAGGAGCAGACCCGGTTCATTTATGAGACCCACACCATTACGGGAGAGAACGTCCTCGTTGATGACGTCGTGGAGGCGGTCAACTCCTTCGAGCTGTTCGACGAGATGATCGATCGCCTCGGTGAGCCGATCACCGCTGAGACGATGAAGGACTACCACCGAGTTCTCAAACAGGGGACCGCTGATGCGCGGCGGCCTTCGTTCACTGTCGGGGACTACAAGCGCATTCCCAACGTTGGTGGGCGGACGCGAGACCGTGGCGCCCGAGCACGTCGCGCTCGCCGTCGACGATCTCATCGCGCGCACCCCGGCGAGCATGACCTTTGACGATATCGCCGACTTCCACTACCGCTTTGAGGTCATCCACCCCTTTCAGGACGGTAACGGTCGGGTGGGGCGGATCCTCATGTTCCAGCAGTGCCTGGACAACGGCATCATGCCGTTCATCGTGCTCGACTTGGCCAAGGCCTTCTACTGCCGCGGCCTGAGCGAGTACGAGCAGGAGTTGGGGTTCCTGCGGGAGACCTTCAGGTCCCTCCAGGACGACTATTACGCGCGCTTCGTCAAGTTCGTTGAGATCGTCACGGGTGGGGAACGAACGAGCGGTCCTCGAACCCATGAGGGGTGCTCCTGACTCATGACGCTTAGTGTGCCGGGGGTGGGGTGCTCAGGGCGGTGAGGATGTTGTTGGCGGCGTCGGTCAGACGTGGTGTGGCGGTGAGGTGGTGGCCGTTGAGGTTGATGGTGGTGTCCTGGAGGTGGCGGGCTACGGCCAGGGAGGCCATCACCACGGTCAGGTGGGCCCAGGTGGCGTCTCGGGTGTGGTGGAAGACCGGGCGGGCCCTCAGGTCGTGCTTGCTCATCGGTGAATGACTGTGCGGGCGTGCCACAGCTCGTGATACGAGGAGACGACCTCACCAGCATCCATCAGGCGGGACGGGATGAAAGGTGGCGTAGCCTTGAGGCCCACCAGGGACCGGGCTCTGGCGATGGAGGCCTCATCCAAGGTGGCGTCACCGGCGTGGACGGTGACAAAACGAGTTCCCTTAGGGCACTTCTGGCCGGCGACGGATGGCCTGGGCCCGGTTGGCCTGAGCGGTCAGGGTCTGGTTGTCCCGGGCCGCACGCTTCTTGGAGTAGGACCACACCGCCCTCCACGAACCTGGGTGAGTGCCCGGGGCCCACACCGGCTCATGACGCCTGCTGACGTCGCGCTGGCTCCTGGAGCCCCGCTTGGGGGTGATGGTGTCGATGACCTGGCCGTCGGCGGGGGCGTCCCCGTGCCAGTGGAAGTGGGCCTCCAGGTCGCCTGGGGCGCGGACCTGTCGGGCCCCGACGATGAACCCTCGCCTCATCCAACGCGCTCAGGTTCGATGCTGACAGTATCCCGGCGTCAGCGACCACCACGACCTCCTCGATGCCGTGAGCGGCCTGGAAAGCCTCCACGATAGGGATGATCGTGGTGATCTCGGCCTTGTTCCCCTCCCAGCAGCCCACCTGGAGAGGAAAACCGGCCCGGTCAACCAGCAGGCCCACGATGATCTGGGAGTCGACCCTCCTCTCCTTGGCAGTCACCGACCTTGCGCAGGTCGTCCTCACGCTCGGCCTCGAAGTACAAGGTGGTCACGTCATACAGACACAGGGCAAGGTCCCCACTGGCGGTGACGTGCTCAAACAAGGCCTGAGAGATCGACTCGCGGTAGCCCCGCTGCTCGCAGCGTCCCAGGGAGCGGAACAAGGTCCGCACGCTGACCGACTCCAGGCCCAGATCACCCAGGACACGGGGGACCTGGGCCTTAGACGACGGCTCGATCAGACGCGCCAGAACCATCTGCTCAAAGGCCCGATCACCACCGACCGCCTCACCCAGCCCCAGGCGCGTATACACCCCGTGCAGAACGTCCCACAGCAGGCCCGAGCGCTTGGTCTCCACCGTTGCGCCTACCAGACCGGTGCGTCCAGGCGAACGAAAACTCACACCAGACCACCCGCCAAGGTGGCATGAGTCAGGCACAAAACTGAAGTACGTAATTGGTGTTTTCGCAATGTTCTGATATGCTATAAAAGCTGTAGTTAAGTGAAATCTCGAGAACGACAATACAAAAGGAGAGAATGTGCGCCATCTTTTTATTACACGTGGAATTCCTGGGTCCGGCAAAAGCGCCTTCTTGCAATCTGCTGGACTTGACCCATATACACTATCTCCTGATACTCTGCGTCTAGCATATAGTGGCCCGGTGATGAATGACGCAGGACGTATCGTTATGCCATATCAGGATGATCGGCGGGTGTGGCAACAACTTCATGAGTTGCTTGATATGCGGATGGCTCGTGGTGAGTTCATTGTGGTTGATGCAACACATACAGCGAGCTCGTACTTTCAGCAGTATGCTCGGCTTGCGCGGAAGTATCGCTACAAGCTGTACGTTATAGATTTTGCGGATGTGCCTCTCAGGGTTTGTCTGGAGCGCAATCGTCAGCGTGCACTACATAAGGTAGTCGATGATGCAGTTCTCGAGAAGATGCACGCTCGCCTCTCCACGTGTGCCATACCAAAACGATACACTGTCATACAGCCAGCGGAAGTAAAGAGCTTATCGCGTCATATCAGCAACCGATTAATTTGAGTCAGTATGAGCGCATTCATCACATTGGTGATATCCAAGGATGCTATACGCCACTGCGTGAATATTTTGAGCAGCACCCCTATGTCGAACACGATTATTATATCTTTACAGGTGATCTGCTCGATCGTGGCACAGAGAATGCAGAAGTATTGCAGTATGTGTGCGATAATTTTGTCGACAGGTCGAATGTGACGTTTATTGAGGGTAACCATGATGGTTATATTTGGCAGTGGCTTAATCGTCAACCTATAAGAGCGCGAGAGTTTAATGGCCGAACTCGAGCGCAGTTAGAACGCGCCAATATAGACAAGCGTGCTGTCAGTCGCTTGATGAACTCCATGCAAGATTTTCTCTACTACACATGGAATGATCAACAAGTATTTGTGAGTCATGCGGGAATGAGTAATCTACCGGAGAGTCCTTTGCTGCTTGCCAGCCAGCAGTATATTCGTGGTGTGGGGCGCTATGAGCAGGTTGGTGCTATTGACGACGCTTTTGTTGCCCATACCCCTGATAGTGTCTATCAAGTGCATGGCCATCGCAACGCTCAGAATTATCCAGCGCAGTATAATCAGCGGTGCTTTAATCTCGAGGGCAAAGTGGAGTTTGGTGGCACGCTACGGGTTGCTCAGCTTGCCGAGAAGGGTTGGTCGGTCGTTGAGATAAGCAACCAGTCGGCTGAAGGTGTCCTCCACCCAGAAAACGCACCGCTCATTCATGGTCTGCGCACCAATAAACTGATTAGTGAGCGGTCACTGCCGGGTAATATTAGCTCATTTCACTTTAAACCAAAGGTGTTTTATGACAAAAAATGGACGGCGCAAACAGTGCGAGCTCGTGGACTATTTATGAATACACTGACGAACGAGATTGTAATTCGCGCCTATAACAAATTCTTCAATATTGGTGAGCGACGAGAAACTGAATTTACTGCGCTCAAAGATCAACTTGTCTTTCCAGTGCGTGCCTGGGTGAAGGAGAATGGTTATCTTGGCTTGGTAGGCTATGATGCGACATTAGGTGACCTCGTCTTTGCGTCGAAAACAACGACGGAGAGTGAATTTGCCGAGCGGTTTCGTCATCTGTTTTTGCAGCGCTATGGCAAGCATGTTGATGTGATTCGTCAGTATCTTGCCGAACATAATGTATGTTTGGTCTGTGAAGTAATGCTCCCGACAGAGGATCCACACATCATTGAGTATGTACAAGATCGGATTGTTTTGCTCGATATAGTGCATCGCCAGGCAAAATTTGCCGCTGTTGACCAAGTTGAGCGTGAGCGATTTGCGGCTATGCTTGGTATGGAAACCAAGCGGCTGCGGCGACGCTCCAAACGTGGGAGGAGTTTGCGACCTGGTATGAGCAGGTGCAGGGGCTTGACTATTTGTATGACGGTGTACCAATTGAGGGCTTTGTGATAGAGGATGCTCAGCATTGGCAGGTCAAAGCTAAACTCGATTATTACTCATTTTGGAAGCGGATGCGTGGTGTTCTTGATGGACTTAAGGTGGGGCGCAGCCCAAAGCGTGCCGCTGCCTACCCATATCCTGAGTACGCAGCGCGCGTCATTGCCTATATGCAGGGCATCCCTACTGATGTGTTGGCTCAGATGTCTATTATCGATGTTCGTCGTCGCTGGCAACGTGAGCAAGAAAAAACCGTATAGTCGTATTGCCAACCTTGCCCTTCTCGGTATAATGAGGTTTTCTCACCAGAGGCCTTTGTGGGGGGTGAGAACAACCAGGGCCGCAGCGGCGATGGTGGTGATGGTGGTGGGGTTGACAGTGATGTGGCGCAGGGCCTTGAAGTGCTTGATCAGTGCGTTGGATCTCTCGGCCGGGCGCGCATGGAGGTGATCAGCTCATTGCGCCACTGGGTGTCGGGGTCCGGGTCGGGGTTGTTGACCGGGACCTTGATACCGATACCGGCTCCGGTGTAGCCCTTGTCCGCCAGCGTGGGCGGCCCCAGCGACGCCGCCCGGTACAGCGCTGGCAGGGCGTGGGCGCGTGCGGCGGTGATGTCAGGTGATGTCATGGGTTGAGCCGAGCTCCACGGGCGCGGTCCACACCGGGAAACCAGTATGGTCGGTCAGGACCTGCACGTTGCCGCCGAAGGCCTTGTGCTTACCGGAGTACCACTGGGGTGCGTGGTGTTTCTCGGACTGGGGAGTTTTTCTTCCATTGAGTCGATAGGATAGTTCCCATCTCAGCAGCGAGATACTCGGAGGAGTTCAGGGAGCAGGTCGTGCGTGAAGTTATTGAGAAAGAGCACCCCATTTCCTCGGTCGCTTCTTCGTATGGCCTTGTCCCCCAGGCGGTAGGTAACTGGGTTGCAAGGTACAGGAAAGAGCGCGCTACCGACTGGGACCGCAAGAAGTCCTCTGAGTTGGCCGAGATATCAAAGCTGCAGGCAAAGATGCGTACCACTGTGCCGGCTGAGGACCTGTGTGAGCGTCCTGACCTTCTCGGATGGGACTTCACCTCTGGCGAACCTGGACGTAAGTGGTGCGGGGATATTCCCCAGCAAGAGGGAGGTGCCCCCTCCTACGTCAGGACGTGGGCTGGGTTCATCTATCTTACGGTCGTTCTGGACTGCTGGAGCCTCGAAGGTCGTGGGTTATACGATGGCCGACCGCATGCGCACCTCCCTGGTGTGCCAGGCCATTGATATAGCAGTACCTAGAAGGTTATTCAGGGGTTGGTGTAGGCGTAGAGGGCTAGGGTGGTTGTGATAGTTTCTTTGAAGGTGTGCAGGGGGCGTCTGTAGTCGTGGGCCAGGATCTTCCAGGATTTGATGTGCGCGATGGTTCTCTCCACGACATACCGGATTTCATTTAGGGATTTGTTGGCCTGCTTCTGGGCCTTGGTGAGCTCACTGTTGGGAGGTTTCTTGTAGGGGGTGAGAACCCCGGTTCCGATGTAGCCTTTATCGGCGATGCAGCAGGAGGGGTCGATCTCCTCCAAGAGACCGGAGGTGGTGATGGCCTTGGTGTCGTGGGTGGCCCCCGGTAGCGGGTCTGAGGCCCACCGCAGGCGCCCGGCGGGGCTGACCAGCACTTGCAGGCTCAGGCCGGTGCGCTTGTGCTTGCCCGATCACAGGTCCGTCCGATCCTTCCAGCTCCAGCACGGCAGGAGCGTACCGTCGATGATGTGCACGCCCCCATGGGGGACCTCCTCGACGGTCGCCAGCACAGGCCCCAAGAGCCTGGCGATGATCCGGGTGACCACCGAGATCGCCCGCGAGATCGTCGGCTGTGACACCCCCATGATCTCGGCGATCGCCTCCTGGGAGGTGTTGGTGCGCAAATACATCAACGTCGCCCGCCGCGGCCAGTGGGCCAAGAATTCTTGGCGCCAAGGAGATCTCAGTATCACCCAGCACCATTTCCACCAGGCAGCTCAACTGCGTTCTGTCCAGGCCTGTGATACCCTTACCCATGACGGCTCGTTCCTGAGAGGTTTCATGTAGCAATCTGATTCTCTCAGACCAACGAGCCGTCACCCATTCAACACACCGAACCCCTAAACCCCCATACACGCCCCTGAATAACCTTCCTAGGTGCCCGGTTGAGGATGGTGTGACGATCTTTCACTCGGACAGGGGAAGTCAGTACGCCTCTCAGAGGTTCTTGGATCACCTCAAGGGTTACGGGATTCACCCCTCGATGGGGCATACGGGGATGTGCTGGGACAATGCGTGGGCGGAATCCTTCAACGCCAAGCTCAAGAATGAGAGAGTCCATCGAATGGTGTACCCAACCAAGGACAAGGCGATCAAGGATATTGCCTCATAATCGAGCTGAGATACAATCACGTTCGCCTTCACTCGGCCCTGGGGGTACCGCACCCCGAACGAGATCGAAAGTGAAATCCTAGACTTAACGAAGGCAGCCCGAAGCAAGAATACAAGCACTGCCCGAAAAACACCCAGCAGTCCAGACCCCACCTTGACCTGTGACGATATCGCCGACTTCCACTACCGCTTCGAGGTCATCCACCCCTTTCAGGACGGCAATGGTCGGGTGGGGCGGATCCTCATGTTCCAGCAGTGCCTGGACAACGGCATCATGCCGTTCATCGTGCTCGACTCGGCCAAGGCCTTCTACTGCCGCGGCCTGAGCGAGTACGAGCAGGAGTCGGGGTTCCTGCGAGAGACCCTCAGGTCCCTCCAGGACGACTACTACGCGCGCTTCGCCAAGTTCGTTGAGATCGTCACGGGTGGGGAACGAACGAGCGGTCCTCGAACCCATGAGGCGGGCTCACCGGGAGGCGAACTCGTGACCGGCGCGAATGAGGTTCCTGAGCCAGTCGCTCTGCGCGGCCTCCATCGTCTTGACGATGACGTGGTGGTTCCACCTGTTCGTACTGACCTGGTCGATGCGGTGGACGTGCGGGTCCTCCACGGGGCGATCGAGCCTCACGTTGAGGAACAGGGTGCCGTCACCCGTCCTCTCATAGGCCCATACCCACAGGAACTTCCGATTGACGGAGAAGCTCACCTGGGCCGTCAGGGTGCTTCGTGACGGAACCGAGCGAGAGGGCGTAGGACTCGATTGCCGCGTACATGGCGGTCGATGCCGGCTTGCCGCTGAAGTCGCCGATCATCTTGTTCGAGGTGGTTGGCATGCGGGGCTCCTCGTCTATCGTCGGACCGGATGCTGCTACAGGCGTGTCCCTGCTACCTTGTGCGTCACCTTCCAGGCTCGCCTGGCCCCCTCCAGGGCGGCGGGCAGGGCAGCGAGTAGGCGCTCGACGTCGTCGGGGCCCGTCTCCCGGCCCAGGGAGCAGCGCAGCGTGGAGCGGGCCGGCCCCTCCTCGAAGCCCATCGCCAGGAGCACATGGCTCGGCTGGGCGACCCCGGCGTGGCAGGCCGACCCCGCCGACGCATCAATCCCCGCCAGGTCCAGGGCCATGAGCAGTGCCTCGACGTCGGTCTCCTCGAACCACAGGTGCGCCGTGGATGCCACATGATCGACACCTTCCGGCAACGTGGCGTGAACACCCGCAAGCGCCCCGGCACCCTCCAGGATCCGACGCCGCAGCGCCGCCAGCCGGGCCTCCTGCTCCTCCCGCTCGGCGACCGCCAGCTCCACCGCCAGGGCCAGCGCCCGAGCCGCCACCACGTTCTGCGTGCCCGAGCGGATCCCACGCTCCTGACGGCCCCCGCCCGTGGCCGGCGTCAACGCCAGGTCGCGGCGAATCACCAGGGCCCCCACGCCCACCGGCGCCCCCAGCTTGTGGCCGCTCAGGCTCATCGCGTCCAGTCCCCAGCCATGGAAGTCCACGGGAACCTTCCCCAGGGCCGCGACCACATCGGAGTGGACGGGCACGTACCCGGTCTCGCCGGGGCGCCCGGCACTACTGGCCTCACGCACGCGCGCCACCAGCGCCGCCATGTCCTGCACCACGCCGGTCTCATTGTTTGCTGTCATGACCGAGACCAGGGATATGGGGGAGTGGCCGATGCTGCCGGCCGGCGCCACCGCCCGATCCACCGAGTCGAGCTCGACCCGCCCGGCGTCGTCAACCTCCAGCAGGCTCAGCCCCGCCCCCAGCTGGTCCACGGCGGTGCGCGCCGAGTCCAGAACCGCCGGGTGCTCAATCGGAGAGACCACCAGCCTCCCGCCCGGAACCGCTCGCGCCCGCCCCGAGACCACCAGGGCGTCGGCCTCCGTGCCACCGGAGGTCAGCAGCACCTCATGCGCATCCACCCCCAGGGCACCCGCAAGACGGGCACGGGCCTGCGCCAGCAGCGCCCCCACCCGCCGGCCCGCGGTGTGCTGCGCACTCGGATTCGCCCAGCCGCCGAGCCCACTGGCCAAGTCTTCGGCGACCTGCTGAGCGACCTCGGGGTGGACCGGGGAGGAGGCGGCATGATCGAGGTAGGTGCGCACGCCCCCAGCCTCAGACGGCGGCACCGGCGACCAGCATGGCCCCCGCGCCGCTCTCACGCCCGCCGACCACCTCGCCCCTCACCCAGGAAGCCGCCGAGTTCCATATTCATCTCCTATCGGTATGGGCGTGCCCATGTGCGCCTCGAAGCAGGGGATGGAAGAGTGACCCCATGCGCACCGACCAGCTCGCCCTGTCCCGCTCCGCCACCGACCGCGACGCCGAGCGACGCAGCGAGCCGGGGTTGCTGGAGCGCCTCGCCGCCGACCCTGAGACCCGCCTGCTGCTGGTCGACGCCCGTGGCCGCGTCGCCCTGACCGGCCCCGCCATCCACCCCGACCTGCCCAACGACGGCCTCACCCCGCCCAGCCTCATCGGCGGCCCCGGCGCCACTGCCTGGGAGGGCCCCGGCGCCCGCAGCGGCTGGGCCCCTGCCCGACCTGCGCGTCGGCTACCTCGGAGTCTCCGCCCCCACCTGCTTCCCCGACCTCACCGTCCTCTACATGGGCCGCGAGCTCACCGACGACGCAGCCTCCACCGGCCCCAGCTGGATCGCCGTCGTCGTACCCCAGGCCCTCGAGGTCCCGGACGCCCCCGAACCGCCCGCCACCGGCTCCGACGCCGAGGGCACCGCCGTCGACCACCCCGACCTGCGCCGCCTGCTGGAGCGCTACCCGCTCTCCGCCCCTGCGAGCCATGGGCGCCCAGATGACGGCCCGCGACGCCGGCCTGGCCACCACGGCCACTGCCCTGGCCGCCTGGCACGCCCGCTCCGCCTACTGCCCGGCCTGCGGCGGACGCACCGAGATCATCGAGGCCGGTTGGGCCCGCCGCTGCTCCGACTGCGCCACCGTCCACTTCCCGCGCACCGACCCGGCCGTCATCATGGCGGTCACCGACACCTCCGACCGCCTCCTCCTCGTGCGCGGCGCCTCCTGGGCTCCCGGGCGCTACTCGGTCGTGGCCGGCTTCGTCGAGGCCGGCGAGTCCGTTGAGGCGGCCGTGGCCCGGGAGGTGTGGGAGGAGGCCGGGCTGCGCGTGGCCGACGTCGAGTACGTCGCCTCCCAACCCCTGGCCCTTCCCACGGTCCCTCATGCTCGGCTGCCGCGCCCGCCTGGCCCCCGGGGAGGACCGGCCCCGACCCGACGGCCAGGAGGTCGTCGAGGCCCGCCTCGTCTCCCGTGACGAGCTCACCGCGGCCGCCGACGACGGCAGCATCCTCCTGCCGGGCCCGACCTCCATCGCCCGTCTCCTCATCGAGGACTGGTACGGCGGCCCCATCGTCAGCTGATGCCGCTCGGTGCAGGCCAACGATCCCAACGATCGTCGATTCCTGTCACCGCCGCGTGGCAGGCTGGTGCCGATGAGCGCGACCACCCCCCACCCCGCACCTCTCGACGCATCGAGGCTCCTGGAGGCCCTCGACCCCGATCAGCGCGAGGTCGCCGAGCACCTCGAAGGACCCCTGTGCGTCCTTGCCGGTGCGGGCACCGGCAAGACCCGGGCCATCACCTACCGCATCGCCCACGGCGTGGCCACCGGCGCCTACCAGGCCACCCAGGTCCTGGCCGTCACCTTCACCGCCCGCGCCGCCGGCGAGATGCGCTCGCGCCTGACCGACCTCGGCGTCCCCGGCGTCCAGGCCCGCACCTTCCACGCCGCCGCCCTGCGCCAGCTCACCTACTTCTGGCCCACCGCCATCGGTGGGCGCCGCCCCGACATCCAGGCCCACAAGGCCCCCCTGGTCGGCGCCGCCGCCCGACGCCTGGGCCTGCCCACCGACCGCGCCACCGTGCGGGACCTGGCCGCCGAGGTCGAGTGGGCCAAGGTCACCATGACCCTGCCCGAGGACTACGCCCAGGCCGCCGTCGCCGCCGGTCGCACCGGCGTGGCAGGGCAGGAGGCGGCCGCCGTCGCCCAAGTCCTGTCCCTTTACGAGGAGGCCAAGAGCGAGCGCGGCGTCATCGACTTCGAGGACGTACTCCTGCTGACCATCGGGATCCTCCTGGACCGCGAGGACGTCGCCGCCCAGGTGCGCGGCCAGTACAAGCACTTCGTCGTCGACGAGTACCAGGACGTCTCCCCGCTCCAGCAGCGCCTGCTGGATCTGTGGCTGGGGCGGCGCCGCCAGCTGTGCGTCGTGGGGGACGTCTCCCAGACCATCTACTCCTTCACCGGGGCCACCCCTGCCTTCCTCACCGGCTTCACCACCCGCTACGAGGGCGCGCGCACCGTGCGCCTGAGCCGCGACTACCGCTCCACACCGCAGGTCGTCTCCCTGGCCAACCGGGTCCTGTCGCGCTCGCGACGCGGAGGAGGCGGCCTGCACCTGCCCGCCGGCGCCGTCGAGCTGGTCGCCCAGCGGCCCAGCGGCCCAGCCGTGCGCTTCGAGACCTACGACGACGACATCGCCGAGGCCGAGGGCGCCGTCGCCCAGGTGCGCCGCCTGCAGGCCGCCGGGGTCCCCCTGAGCGAGATCGCGATCCTGTACCGCACCAACTCCCAGTCCGAAGTCCTCGAGCAGGCACTGGCCGGAGCCCAGATCGGCTACCTCGTGCGCGGCGGCGAGCGCTTCTTCGAGCGCGAAGAGGTCAAGCGTGCCATGGCCGTCATCCTCGGGGCCGCCCGCACCGAGAAGGCCACTCTCACCGGCGACCTCGGCCAGGATGTGCGCACCGTCCTGGCTCGGGAGGGCTGGAGCGAGGAGCCGCCTGCACCCCTGCGGAGCCGTGCGCGAGCGCTGGGACGCCCTCAACGCCTTGGTGACCCTGGCCGATGAGATGGCCCAGACCCGCGGCGCCAACCTCGACGCCTTCCACACCGAGCTGCGCGAGCGCGCCGACGCCCAGAACGCCCCCACCGTCGAGGGCGTCACCCTGTCCTCCCTGCACGCCGCCAAGGGCCTGGAATGGGACGCCGTCATCCTCGCCGGCGTCTGCGAGGGGCTGCTGCCGATCTCCCTGGCTGAGGGGCAGTCCGCCATCGAGGAGGAGCGACGCCTGCTCTACGTCGGCGTCACCCGCGCGCGCGAGCACCTCATCATCTCCTACGCGCGCGCCCGCAACGCCGGAGGGCGGGCCGCCCGCAAACCCTCCCGCTTCCTGGAGGGCCTGTGGCCCCACCGGCCACGGCAGCCGAGACGCCTCCCGGCGCCAGGGGCGCCGGAGCGCTAAGGAGCGCTCCCGGCAGTCCGCCGCCGACTTCGAGGCCAACAATGACCCCCGTACCATTGCCCTGTTCGAGGAGCTGCGGGCCTGGCGCTCCGAGATCGCCAAGGAGAGGTCCAGGCCCGCCTACACGGTCTTCGCCGATGCCACTCTGCGGGACATCGCCGTCGTCAAACCCACCAGCCTGCCCAGCTCTCCCTCATCCGCGGCGTGGGCGCCACCAAGCTCCAGGACTACGGCGGGCCGGTCCTCGCCCTCCTGCGCGACTTCGAGGCCGAGAACTGAGCGGCCAGCGCCACTCCTGCCCGACGGCGTTCACAGCTGCGAGCACAGGCATTCGGGGTGGCGCTCCCAGGACCTCTGCCGCCCTCGGGGCTCCAGGCCGGTGACCTCCACCGAGTGCGTGGACCACCACGCGGCCGAGTCTTCGCTCTTCTCCCCGTCCGGTTCAACGTCGTCCTGAACGCCGTTGACGCCGGACGCCTGTCCCATCAGCGTGTCGATGACGGCCCGAGCCGTCGACGCCGCGGCCTCGTGCAGGACCAGGTGCTCGACCTCGGGCATGGGCAGGGTGCGCATCTGCGTGGCCAGCGCCGGCCAGCACGGGTCGGCGTCCCTCTCCCACAGGTCCAGGCAAGTCGAGCACGGGCCGCCACCGCCCAGGACCGGGCCGATGCGCACCCCGGCCTCTCCGACGACGACTGGGAGGTGCACCACGTCCTCCTGAGCGAGCCTGCGCGCGAGCAGCGGCTCGACCACGTGCGCGTCCACCGTCACCATGACATCGGGACGGGTGCGCAACGGCGCCCGCGTCCTCAGGGCGGGGAAGCGCGCCGACAGGAGCGGGGCCAGGCCCCCGTCCTGCGGGGACCGGGTGGACAGGATCGTGCCCACCCCGGCCTCCGCCAGCCACAGAGCAGTCTCCTGAGCCAGGGTGCTCACGCCGTGAAAGGCCAGGACGGCCTGGGACAGGACCGCGCCGCGACCCTTGGCGTCAGTTCCCAGCCGGTCCCAGTAGACGCCGTCGGCGCCGCCGAGCTCGCTGGTTGCCGAGGCCACCAGCGCTCCCTGGCGCTCCAGGTCCTCGACGATCTGACGTGCCCGCGCCACCGGTACGCGGCTGCGGCGTGCAGCCCGGTAGACGCCTGCGCTTTCCAGATTGCGCGAGAACTCATCAAGCAGTCGCTGCTCGGCCAGGCTCAGGTCACTGACAATGGTGCGCCGCCCGGGGCTCGTCCCGATCTGGCTGACGCCCTGCTGACGCCACAGGATGGCGCATCCACCACGTACACGCATCGTGCCTCCTCACAGGTCTCCTGGAACCCGCGGGGGCGCCGGGAGCTCGACGTCCTGGCGAGCGCGTCAGGACATGAGGTGACAGTGGCACGGGGCGGAGCCGAGCCGCCAGAGGCAGTTGCCGGGCTGTGGATAACTACTCCCGGCGGAGCGCCGGACCGGTGGGGTCAGTGGGCCGAGCAGGTGGCCAGGCCGGAGGTGTCTCCCGACGCGATCGCCTTGGTGGCAGTGACGGCCTCGTGCAGGGTGCTGACGGCGAAGACCTGCATGCCTTTGGGCTCATGGCCCTTGACCTCGTCGCAGTTGCTCGCCGGGGCCAGGAAGAACGTGGAGCCCGCCTTGCGGGCACCGGCCATCTTCTGCTGGATACCGCCGATGGGGCCGACCTGCCCGGTCATGTCGATCGTCCCGGTCCCGGAGATGTCCTTGCCTCCGGTCAGGGCCCCCGGGGTGATCTCGTCGACGACTCCCAGGGCGAACATCATGCCGGCGCTGGGACCGCCGACGTCGGACAGGCCGAAGGTGGCATCCACCTGACTGTCCACCGATATCTTCAGGCTCAGGCCCAGCAGCGAGCCGGTCGTCCCCTCCTGCGCGGCGATCGTGGTGAGCGCGGCGGCCACCTGCTGATCACCGCGGCGCACACCGAGCGTCACCCGAGTGCCCTCGGCGATGGTGGTCATGAGCTCTTTCAACTGGGAGAAGGAGGTGATGGTCGTCGCCTGGCCGCCCTCAGGAGTAATGGTCTCCAGGACGTCTCCGGCCTGGATCTCGGTGGAGGCCTGCTGCTCGGTCACCTCGGTGACGGTCAGGTGCATGGCACCGGCCTTGCCGGTCTCCACGAGCGCGGCGATGACGGCGGAGTCCTGCGAGGCGGTCATCTGGGCCTTGCCGGTCTCCTCGACCTGTTCGGCGCTCTGATCCTGAGGACACACCTCGTTGCGGTCCACGATCCGCCTGTCCGCCGAGAACCAGGCGGCGACGAGGTCGGCGGTGGTCACCGGGTATCCGGGGCAGCCCGATACCGAGACCGTCGTCATCCTGAGGGCGCCCTCGGTCGGGTAGGTCTCGGTCCCCGAGACCTTCAGGACGTCCTCGCTCGACGACGAGCCGTTGTCCAGCACGTTCCAGGTCGGGCCGGGGGCCTCGATGACCACGTTGATCGGTACCGTGAAGACGGCGACGATGAGGACCACCACCAGGAGGACCGCACCGGCGGCCGCGGAGCGTCGCAGCCTGCGCCGACGCCGGTCCTGCGAGGTGGGCTGCGTGTGTGGGGCCTGCGCGTGCCCGGCCTGGTTGCGTCGGTAGTCCTCATGGTCCTGCCCCGGCTGGGCGTTGTCCGGGGCGGCTGAGCCCGCAGCGTCGGTGGCGTCGTGCTGGTCTGGGTGCGTCACGCGCACATCATGCGACATCTTCCTGGGGGAGATGGACAGATATCGACACGAATCCGGCACGAATCCGGCACGAATCCGGCACGAACCCGGCACGAAGTTGACACAGTGACGGCACGGAGCCGGCCCAGTGCCGGCCCAGTGCCGGTACGGAGAAGCCCTGAGCCTCACCGGCACGGTGCGGGCACGCCGTCGGCGAACGGAACATGGCCCCGGCACAGGAATGGGTGCGACCATAAGGCCGTTAGCGACAGTGTCCAGACGGTCCAGACGGTCCAGACGATGTCCCAGGACGACCCGGCGAGAGGAAACCCCGTGAGCGAGGACGCCTTCGACGAGCTCGAGAAGATGCTCGCATCACTGTTCGGTGAGCAGATGGCCTCCGACGCCGTCAGCGCCCTGCGCTCATCCGGGGTGGATCCCAGTTCCATCGCCCAGATGCCGGGGCTGGGGGACGTCTCTCAGCTCAGTCCCGCCCAGCTGCTGGCGATGCGCGCCCAGCTCCAGCAGATGTTCTCCGCCTCCACCTCCGAGCCGGTCAACTGGCAGATGGGGCAGGAGCTGGCCCTCCAGCAGGCGCGTGGAGTCGGCGACCCCACGGTGACTGCCGCGGTCGCCGACTCCACGCGCCAGGCCCTTCAGGTGGCCGACTTGTGGCTGGACACCGCCACCGAGTTCATGCCCGCCCCCGGGCAGCGGGAGGCATGGAACCGCAGCGCCTGGGTCGAGCGCACGCTGCCGGTGTGGAAGGACGTGTGCGCCCCTGTGGCCGAGGCCGTCACCACCGCCCTGGCCCGCACCCTGGAGAAGCAGATTCGGGACATGCCGGCCGAGATGGGGCAGGCCGCCCAGCAGATGGGGGCGCTCGGGTCCATCATGCGCACCATGGCCGGCACGGCCTTCGGCCTCCAGATCGGCCAGGCCATCGGCGAGCTCGCCAAGGAGGCGCTGGGCGCCACGGACACCGGCCTGCCCCTGACCCGCGAGCCCGGTACGGCGCTGGTTCCCGCCAACGTGGCCGCCTTCGCCGAGGGACTGGAGGTCGACGAGGACGAGGCCCGCATGTTCCTGGCCGTGCGGGAGGCCGCTACCGCCCGCCTCTACGCCCGTGTGCCGTGGCTGCGTGGACAGGTGCTTCAGGCAGTGGCGGCCTACGCCCGCGAGATCCGCATTGACACCGAGGCCCTGGAGTCCGCCGTGGCCCAGGTGGATCCCAACGATCCCGATGCCCTGCGTGAGGCCCTCGAGAGCGGACTGTTCGAGCCTCAGGAGACCACGGCTCAGCGTGAGGCCCTCGAGGACCTGGAGACGCTTCTGGCACTCGTCGAGGGCTGGGTCGAGGTGGTCACTGCCCGCGCGGCCGCCCCGCACCTGCCCCACCTCATGGCGCTGGCCGAGATGATGCGCCGGCGCCGGGCCCAGGGCGGTGCCGCCGAGCAGGTCTTCGCCCGCCTCATCGGGCTGACCTTCCGGCCTCGCCGGGCCAGAGAGGCCGCCGAGCTGTGGGCCCACCTGGGCGCCCAGGCCGGCGACGCCGAGCGTGACGCCTTCTGGAACCACCCCGACGTCATGCCCACGGCCTCAGAGCTCGCCAACCCCAAGGACTTCCTCACCATGCGGCGCATGGCCCAGGACATCGACGCCGAGATCGACGCCGACCTGGCCTCCTTGCTGGACGGGACCCTCGGGTACGCCGAGGGCGCCAAGGAGGCGGATGAGAACAGCCCCGAGGGGCTCGGGGACCCGATCTCCGCCTCCGCCGACGCCGCCTCCCAGGAGCCCGGCCAGCCAGCCGATCCCGCCTCGGACGGCGCCGGGAACGAAGACTTGCCCGGAGAGCCCGACGAGCAGGACCCGACCGGCACGGACAAGGCCTGAGACGTACGGAGCCACGCGGCTCCGGTGCCCGGCGTCGAGCGCTCGCCCGCCGGCGATCGGCTACAGGAAGGTCGCCGCCAAGGCCTCGACCAGGCCGGGAACCAGGCGCTCGCCCTGGTAGACCGAGGTGTCGTCGTCGTGACTGCGTGAGCGCAGCGCGCACCAGGACTCCCCACCGCGCAGGACCCCCACCACCATGCGGATGTCCTCGCGGCCCGGGTGCTCCTGGAGGAAGACGAGGCGTTCGGCGGCGTCCGTGATGGCCTCGGCCTCCTCCTGGGCCGCAGGCGGCAGCACCAGCCTTTCGACGCTGATGGCGGCGCCGTGGACCTGGAGCCGGGCCAGGCGAGCTGGGCCAGCAGGTGCTCCAGGTCAGCGGCGGGCGGCAGCCCCTCTTGCTCCACCACCATGAGCAGCTCGGGGTTCATGCGGGCCTCCTCCACGGTGGCGGTGTCCAGGAGCTCGGCCACGTCCGGGTCGGTCTCAAGGGCCTCGGCGGTGCGCACCAGCGCGAAGACACGCACCGGCTGGTCCCAGCCGTGGGCCGCTACGTGGGTCTCCGACTCGGTGACGGCGCGGGCCAGGGCCCGTACCGAGGAGGAGGCGGATCGGCCCGCCCCCGGGGTGGTCACCTCGTCATGCATTTGTCAGTCACGCCGCCATCGTCTCACTGGTGACGCCGGCTCCTCCAATGACGAGGCTTCACCGGTGAGGGGGAGGGCGAGGCGGAGGCTGTCACCGCTCGAGGCGTTTTCTCATCCTGGAGCAGGTTATGGCCGTATCAGAGGTGTGTGGGACGATGGCCCGAGCGGCCCCTCCGGCCGATGACGCCGCGTTTCGCCGTGTGCGAGGCGGCGTCACCATGCACGTCAGACAGGGAGCAGGATCGTGAGCACCAGGCCCGATGACGAGTCCCCGGACTCCACTTCCGAGGAGCCCTCGAGCAAGTCCACCGGCTCGTCCCCGCAGGGGAAGCCTGACAACAGGACCGGACTGTTCAGCCTTGGACGCATGGGCGGGGGCGGGCCCCGTCCTCCTCGCAAGCCCCGCAGCAGGACAGGTGGCGGCCGTCCCGGTCCTCTGGCCCTGACCATCTCGATCATCGCGGCCATCGCCGTGGCCATCGGCATCCTGTCGCAGGTGTGGACCGAGGTTCTCTGGTTCAGCCAGATCGGGTACGCCCGTGTGCTGTGGACGCAGTGGATCGCTCTCATCGTCCTCTTCCTCGTGGGATTCGCCGTCATGTTCGGGGCCGTCTTCGTCTCGATGACCACGGCCTACCGGGCCCGGGAGATCGGGATGCCCGACGACGAGGCCACGCGCAACCTCGAGGCCTACCGCTCCGTCATCGAACCCGTGCGACGTCGCCTGACCTGGGTGGTGCCCGCGGTGCTGGCCCTGTTCGGCTCGGCCTGGGAGCTGGCCCCCAGCTGGCGGGAGATTCTTCTGGCCCTCAACTCCGAGTCCTTCGGAGTCAAGGACCCCCAGTTCGGTATCGACATCTCCTTCTACGTCTTCATCCTGCCCGCGGTGCTGACGCTCGTGTCCTTCCTGTCCGGCGTCATCCTGTTCTCCGGGGTGGCATCCATCGTCGTCCACTACCTGTACGGCGGTATCTCCGTGGTGCGCAGGCCCCACTTCACCAAGGCCGCCCGCATGCACCTGGCGGTCTTCCTGGCGCTGTACGCCGTCATCCGGGCCGTGGGCTACTGGCTGGGCCGCTACAGCGCCCTGTACGCCTCCAGCTCCAAGATTGGCAAGTTCGACTTCGACGGCGCCAACTACACCGACGTCAACGCGGTCATCCCCGCCAACGCGATCCTCGCGGCGATCGGACTGGCTGTGGCGATCCTCTTCATCGCCTCGGTGCGCTCCAGCTCCTGGCGCCTGCCGATCATCGGTGTGGTCGTCATGATCGTCTCCTCCTTGGTGGTGGGGACCGCCTACCCGCTGGTCATCCAGAAGTTCATCGTCGACCCCAACGCTCAGCGCCAGGAAGCCGAGTACATCCAGCGCCACATCAACGCCACCAAGGCGGCCTACGGCTTGGAGAATGTGGAGACCACCAACTATGACGCCACGACGAAGACGGCGGCCGGGCAGCTGGAGAAGGACGCCGAGTCCACCACCTCGATCCGGCTCCTGGACCCCGGGCTCATCTCCCCGACCTTCCAGCAGGTCCAGCGGAACAAGCAGTACTACTCCTTCGCGAACCAGCTCAACGTGGACCGCTACAAGGTGGGTTCCTCCAGCCGGGACACGGTCATCGCGGTGCGTGAGCTGAACCTGTCCGGCCTCGGCGCGGAGCAGCAGACCTGGGTCAACGAGCACACCGTCTACACCCACGGCTACGGCGTCGTGAACGCCTACGGCAACACGGTGGCCTCCCGCGGCTACCCCTCCTTCTGGGAAGGGGGCATCCCGTCCAAGGGGGACCTGGGTGAGTATGAGCCCCGGATCTATTTCGGTCGGTCCTCTCCGTCCTACTCCATCGTGGGAGGCAAAGACAACGGGTCGCCGCGCGAGCTGGACTACCCCGACGATGAGTCTAAGACCGGTCAGGTCAACACCACCTTCGCCGGCAACGGCGGACCGAGCGTGTCCAACCCGTTCAACCGTCTGCTCTACGCCGCCAAGTTCCGGGAGGCCAACATCCTCTTCTCCCAGGAGGTGCGCGAGGGCTCCCAGATCCTCTACGACCGGGATCCGGCCAAGCGCGTTGCCAAGGTGGCTCCCTGGCTGACTCTGGACAACAGTCCCTACCCGGCCGTCGTCGACCACGATGACAATCCGGCCACCCCCAAGCGGGTGATGTGGATCGTCGACGGTTACACCACGACGAACAACTACCCCTACGCCCAGCACGAGTCCTTGTCCAAGGCGACGGCGACCGCCGACAACAAGGGCGGTCTTCTCAGGGCGCCGGAGGAGTCCAACTACGTGCGCAACTCCGTCAAGGCCGTCGTGGACGCCTACGACGGGTCGGTCAAGCTCTACCAGTGGGATGACAAGGACCCGATCCTCAAGGCCTGGCAGAAGGTCTTCCCCGGGACGGTCTCGCCGATGAGCGAGATGAGCACCGACCTCATCGCGCACATGCGCTACCCCGAGGACCTGTTCAACGTCCAGCGCACCATGATGGCGACCTATCACGTCAACGATGCCGCGGAGTTCTACTCCGGCGGAGACTTCTGGAAGATCCCGGACGACCCGACCACGCCCCGTCAGGACCAGCAGGCCCCTTACTACCTGACCCTCAAGATGCCGGGACAGGACAAGGCGAGCTTCTCCCTGTCCAGCGCCTACATCATCGGTGGAAACACCAACGGCAACATGCTCACAGGCTTCCTCGCCGTGGATTCCGAGACCTCTCCCGGCACCGGGAGGAAGGGGGAGCGCAGTGCGACCTACGGCAAGCTGAGACTTCTGGAGCTTCCACGGTCCTCGAATGTGGCCGGGCCCGGGCAGGTGCAGAACACCTTCATATCCAAGGAGCTGAACCTCCTCTCCCAGGGGGCTCCCAGGTCATCAAGGGCAATCTGTTGACGTTGCCCGTGGGGGGGCGGTCTGCTCTACGTCCAGCCCGTCTACGTCCAGTTGTCGTCCGGCACTCAGTACCCGTTGCTGCGCAAGGTGCTGGTCTCCTTCGGCGACAACGTCGGATTCGCTGATACTCTCTCGGGGGCGCTCGACCAGGTCTTCGGCGGTAACTCCGGGGCGACCACGGGCCAGGAGACCATCGACGGCGATGCCGCTGCTGCCAATGACACCAATGAGACGACCGACGGCAAGGACCCGACGGCGGATGGCGGAGCCCAGGCCTCGCCGACCCCGAGTGCCGCGCCCACGCCCTCGGCCAGTGCGCCGCCCACTGCCTCCGCCACACCGCAGGCCTCGGGCTCCTCGGACCCCAAGGCGGAGCTCAACCAGGCGCTGTCCGACGCTCAGACCGCGATGGCCGATGCGGACAACGCGAGGAGCAAGGGCGACTGGACGGCATACGGCGATGCGCAGAAGCGCCTCAACGATGCCGTCAAGCGGGCCGTTGAGGCCCAGCAGAAGCTGGGCTGAGACCGCTCAGGGCCCAGCATGAGGGCGTGCCCTGCGACCGGCCTCACCGGACAGTGAGCAAGGGCACGCCCTCGTCATTTGCCTTGAGGGTGGGGTGTCTCCTAAAGTTAGCGATATCGACGCGGGGTGGAGCAGTTCGGTAGCTCGCCGGGCTCATAACCCGGAGGTCGCAGGTTCGAATCCTGTCCCCGCTACCACTCCAGAAGGCCTCGGTCCCATCAGGGACCGAGGCCTTCTGGAGTTATCGGCGTGAACGTGGTGCTTTAGATGGCGTGTCGTGGGGTTAGTGGGGGCGGCGTGAATGGAGAGGACATGCTGCTGGACGGGTGGACAGCGGAGTGCTATTGTTACGGATTAATGGCCGGTTGGTATGGAGAGAGGTGCAGCGCCTCTTCTAGGCGGGATTCCGCAGCCATCCAAGGTCATTTTGTGATGCATCGGTTCCTTTGAGGAGGTGAAATACATGAACAATGTCATCGACTTCGCGGCGATCGAGATCTCCGATCTCGTCGAGGATGCGGTTGAGGACGGTGAACTGCCTTCCCAGGTGATGGCCGCTTCCTGCACGACCAGCGGTTGCGCCTGCAGTTCCTCCAGCTCGACCTGCTCCGTATAACACATCAGATGGGGTCGCGCCTGAGATCGATCTGGGCGCGACCCCATCTTTGTCTGAAGGTGTTGATGTTCATGAAGTGGGCGCTTGAGGCATGGCTGCCGGGTTCGGCTCCGCAGCAACGTGCCGCTCTTCTGGGGGTCTGGGAAGCTGCGGATGCCGCACTGGGGGACCAGTCTGCCTGGTTCGTCAGCCGCCAGCCGGATGCCGACGCGGCTGGCCGCGTGAGCCGGATCTGCTGCGTGGAGCCCCCTGAGCGACTCGATGACGACCCGGTTGCTTCAGGAGCTTGGAGCCAGAGGACTCCAGTCAGGCGCGGTGAGTCAGCAACCACAGGGAATTCTGCAGAGCGCTGGCTTCACCGGCTCCGCGTTTGGGACGCGCGTCGATCGGCTGTTCAGCGATGCCCGACCGGTGCTCCTGGACCTTGTCCGTGATATAGTTGGCGCCAGCCCTGAGGAACGCTACGTCATACACGCCGGGCTCTTAGTGGCCCACGCGTCGGCTGCGGCGGAGAACAGCGAGCTGCTAGAGCGCTCTCTGCTCTCTCGGAAACGCGCCGTCGAGTTGAGACTCTTCAGCTTGCAATCGCACCTTCAAGGTCTCCTGGCAGCGGTCGCTGATCAAGACCGGGTGCTCGCTTTGTTCAAGACGGCCTACGAGCCGATCAGCGACGTTATCAGGGATCTGGTGATGGACGCGTTGGCCGGGCTGGGGTCGCGCCAGGGCTGGTTCGCGCTGGAGACGGCCCATCTCCCAGCGGTTCGACGGGAATTCGCCGCCGGGAATATCACGGTTGCGACCGCGGGATTCGAGGGCCTCGACATGCCTGGATCGGGGCCGGTCCTACCTTCGCAGCGCTTTGCCTCCACCGACGAGTATCGCGACGCGCTGCGGTACTTCCTGCACCAGACCGCAGATTTCCAGGCCTTCCGGCTGCTGTCGAGCGCGGCTTATCAGGCGAGTTTCGATATCGGGCTCTCCATCCAAGAGCGGTACTTCCTGTGCTACGCGGTCTCTCGTGCCGCCCAAGATGTCACGGGGGTGACACTCGTGGAGGCATTGGACCGGGTACGAGAAGTAGCAATCGCCAGTCGAGAGGCCGACTGCCTCGACCGCCTACCGGAGTCGCTGCTGCTCCGGCGTGAGTGCTGAGACTCACGCCACTCACATGATCAGACGGGGGACATGAACCGATGAACGCAACAGATCCCGGGAGACGCCCAGATCCCTACGCGATGCTGCTCCACGCCGGGGCCTTCGGTGCGGCCGTGGCCAACACCATGACCGACCTTCCTACCGCGCGGATTCTCGAACTCACGTCCGACGCGACGCCCCCGGAAGCCATCGCATCGGCGAGCGTCGTCGTACTGGTAGCTCCGCAGACCTATCACCGGCAGCGGATGGAACTGTGCCGATGGCTTCGTGACGCGTCGAGACCGTTCGGCCACATCGAACTGTTCGCGTCGCACCTCAGAATCGGACCGACGGACACTCCCGGGCAAGCGTGCTACGGCTGCCTGGCCACCAAGACCATGCGGCACGGCGAGCCCGATGCTGTCTCATGGGACGCCGGCGCGACCCCCGAGGGCTACGCCCAGGCGCACGTTGCCATGGCCGCTGGGTTCACCCGGCAGTTGTTTGCCGACCCCGATGCCTTCGTCGGCAGGCTAGTCGATTACGACTTCCAGTTTGGAGTCTTCCGTCCTGTCGGTCTCCTGCGCGAGGACAACTGCCCGATCTGCAGTCTGCGGCCCGTCTCGGACCACCCGGAGGAGAACTAATGGCAGAGATGCTTGCCGCCGCATTCGGCTCGGCGAATCGCAACGACCTGCAGATCGTTGTCCCGGCGCGCCCCTTGGTTCGACGCGGCATCCGGGTGAGGCCCGTCAGCGAGGGAGCCGTTGTGGACGGCGCCCTGGTCACCCGGAAGTTCCGCGGCGATTTTGCCAAGAACCAGCTTCCGCTGATGATGGACCTGCTTGATGGCGCCCATTCCCACGAGGAGATCGCGACCGCGCTCGGGCTCACGCAGAAGCAGACCTACAGTGCGCTCGCCCTGCTGTGGACGTCTGGCGTGATCGAGGACGCCGAATATGACACGGGGGCGACCGCCCCCGACACCCTCTCCAATTACCTCTCCCGCATGGCCGACGCCACGGCTAACGAAGCCCACTGGACCAGGTCGTTGGACCGGTTGCAGTCGGTGCGGATCGCGTTGCAGGGCGGGGCGGCCGCTGACGACGTCGCCCGTATCCTCGCGGCCGATGGCGTCGAGGTCTGCTCGCCCGATCAGGTGCGCGCTCAGTCTTCCGACCTCGTCGTCCACGTCTGCACCGACTCCGAAGACCCTCAGCTCCTGATGGCTGCCGATGCGGCGTGGGAGAGTTCTACTCGCCTTCTCCCGGTGCTGCTGCAGGGGGGCCGTCCTGAGCGTCGGACCGCTCGTCGACCGGAACTTCAGTGCCTGTCTGCGCTGCGCCATCAACCATGACGCCGTCAACCCTGCCGCCAGCAGCGTTGAGCCTAGCGTCATCGCGGCGGGCGTGATCGCGCGTGAGGTGATGGCGATCAGCGCGGGAATCGGCAGCTCTGCCCTTCCTCTCGATCGTACGCGGATCGATTTGGCCACCTTTCAGACGCGCTTCCTGCCGGCCGTCACCCGTCCGGGCTGCCACTGGTGCTCGGTGGCCGATCAGGAGGTCGACGGATCCCGCTATCGCGCGGCGCAGTATGAGGCCGCGGTCGCAGCACCGCCGCGGGAGTTCCTGGCCGTCAAAGGGCACCAGACCCACTACCAGCAGAAGAACATCGATCTTCAGACGCAGTTCAAGATCTGGCCCGACGCGGAACGGATCCCGCTCCCAGAGATCTCACCCGGCGATCTCCAGGCCGAGGCGCGTCGCGGGGCGGCGACTGGGGATTGTGCGATCGATGTCGATGCCTCGCCTGCCTGCTTCAAGGAGCCGTGGGCCTTCAGGAGCCGCTGACCGGTCAAGGCAAGACCAGGCGCTGGACAGCCATGGGCGGCAACATCGGCGCCGTCACCGCGTATACGAGCGTTCACGCCGTCGCGAACCTCGACGACGGTTGGTACGTTTACGACAGTTTGACCCACGCGCTGATCCGCACCGGTGATCTTGGCCCAGCCGGACACGAACAGCCCTCCGTCGCGCTGTACCTGATCGGCGATGTCGACAAGGTGGCGCGCAAGTACGGTGCGTTTGCCCTCCGCGTCGTCCTGCAGGACGCGGCCTGCGCTCTAGTGACGGCCGGGCACGTGCTGTCGGCCCTCGGCCTGGGCTGGACACCGCTCCTGAGCTGGCCCGAAGAGGCGATCCGCAACGAGATCGGACTGACTGGTACACGAGAGATGGTCTGCTCGGCACTCGCACTTAGAAGGGAACGCGCATGAGGTCCGACTTCACCTACATGGATGAGCTGATCACCTCGCTCCGCAAGGTGCCCGACCAACCCATCACAACGACCGTCACCCCGCTGCGGGCAGCGGCGCCGACCCCGTTCGCGCCCACCGGGAACGCCGATCCGCTCGCCGAAGGGGTGCCGCTGGGACAGTGTCTGCGCCAGCGCCGCTCGTCGCTGGTCTATGAGCAGGAGCCCCTTGACGTGCTCCCGTTGCTCGATTTCTGCCGCGCTGCGATGCAGGCCGAGCGAGAGACATGGCATGACGAGGCCTCTGCTCCCACCGAGTCCGTCTTCGTGCTGCTCAAGAGTCGGGACGTCGAACCGGGGCTGTACTCCGTCACCGCCGATTCGATCGGGCGAATCGGGGACCTACCCGACGCCCCGCCCGACACGTATCTGGGCATCCAGCGCGAGTTTGCAACCGGCACTGGCGTCCTGAGCGTGTGCGGCGACCTCGTCCGGGTACAGCACGCATGGGGCGATCACGGTTATCGGCTGCTGATGACGCGGGCCAGTGCGCTGGTCTACGACTTCTACTTGCACTGTGTCGCCATCGGACTGGGTGGGACCGTGTTCGCAGGCTTCAACACTGCCTCCGCACGAGGCATCCTCGACGCGGACTGCATCGCCCGGCACCATCTCTTCGCGGCCACGTTCGCTCGCCCGGTCCCACTGTCATGGTGATGGCCATCATGGACGGCTTCGCTAGTAAGCTCGCCAGCTTGGCGCCGGCGGCGCGACTGGTGTCTGAGCTGGGGCTGGTGTCCGACGTCGTGGAGCTGACGGGAGAAGACACCCGTGGAAACCCGTACCACGTGTGTGTTGCGAACTTGGGTTCGGTGTCGCGCGCGGTGACCGGCGATGGGGAATGGCAGCACCAGGAGGAACGGGGCAACATCAACGGCGTCGGCGTCCACGAGGATGTCCGCATCGCCCGGCTCCTGGCCGTCACTGAGGCGCTGGAACGTTACGCGCTGTGCACGTGGAATTCGGAACGGCTCGTGGTCGCGCCTGAGAGCGAACTCCCGTCGGAAGACGTCCTGTCCCCGTCGCGGTGGAGCGTGTCGTCGCCGGAGGAGATGACTCGTTCCGGTTCGGGGCTGCGGCCGTATGACCCCTCCCTCCCGATCCGGTGGGTGCGTGGCTTCTCATTGACCGATGGGCGTGAACAATTGGTTCCCGCGGCGGCGGTCTACATGCATATGCGGCCCATCTCGGACTCGGAGCGGTTCACGTTCGCAGCGACGACTGGGACCTCCGCGCACAGTGACCTGCGTCAGGCGGTGATCGGGGCGATCCTCGAGGTGTCGGAGCGGGAGTCGATTGCTCTCACGTGGCTTCACCAGCTCCCCCTGGCCGAAATCCATTCGGAACTTGTTCCTGCGATCGCTCCAGGCGGTCGGGTCACCCGCTGCTTCGACGCGACGACCGACCTCGGCATCCCCACCGTCTACGCAGTCCAGGTGAGTGAGACCGACGAGTCGCTCGCCCAGATCGTCGCCGCCTCGTGCGCACTCACGTGGGAAAGCGCCCTGCACAAGGTGGGGCGTGAACTGCTGTCGCTCCGAATCGCACTCCGATCCGCTGGCCCGCTCTACGAGGCACCGACACTCGGTCAGGTCAGCGTGACCGGCGGGGCTCGGTGGCTGGGACGACGCTCTATGCGCTGTGAGTTCGATTTCCTGCTGCGCTCTCAGACGCCGCCCCAGTCGCCGACGTCGATCCCGACCGGGTTGTCCGTCGACCCCCTACCGCACCTGCTGGCCATGCTGAAGAACAAGGGTATGGATGCGGTTGCCGTGGACGTCACACCCGACGAGGGCTGGGGGGATCGGATTCCGAGTCGTCAAGGTCGTCGTTCCCCAAGCGATCCCCGTGTCGTTCGTGCCGGGGGAGCGGTCGACGATCTGTCCCCGGCTCTATGAGGTGCCCGCACGGATGGGCTTTGCGGCGCGCTGGCCGAGCGAGCTCAATCCGTTGCCGCAGCCGTTCGCGTGAGGAAAGGAATCCAGCTCGTGACCGACTCCAGGTTGCTCGTGGTATCTGACCAGAGCCCGTTCGCCGACGCCTTACTGGCCCGGATCGCTCGTCGCTCCGGCCTGCCCGTGACATCAGACCGAGACAATGCGTTTGGTGCCGACACTATCGTGTTGGCGGGCACCGGCGTCGACCTCGGACACTGGCGCGAATGGGAGGACGTGGCCCTCGCACACGGAAAGCTGCTCCTGGCCGCCCATCTGGTCCGCGACGGCATTCTGTGCGGTCCGACCGTCGGGGCGGGGAGCCGGGTGTGCGTCGAGTGCACAGTTCGTCGCGAGCGGCAGCACAGTCTAGACCCGAGTTTCGCCGCCCCCGCGGGCGCCGGATCGTCGGCTGGATTCACCGTGGCCGATCTCGCGGTCGCGTCGGCGCTGCTGCTGCGCACGTTGGTGGGGGTCGCGGCTGACGGACCTGACGCCATGGTCCTGCGCAAGCGGCACGACGAGGTAACTCCGTGCGCGGTGCAGGTGGTCCCAGTCGACGGCTGCGAACGCTGCGGGACCGCGCATCGCGACGCGCGTGAGGGCGCGCTTGAAGACCTTCGTGACCTGTGTGGGAGCCGATGATGAGGCAGAACATGAACGTGTTGAGGTCGCGCCGGCGCGATCCTGAGGCGCAAGTGCCACAAGTCCGCAGCGGCGTCACTTGGGAGCTGGCACACGGCCGGATGCAGGTACGCACCTCGAGAGGCCAGCACACGCTCGGCACGGAGGCGATGGCTCCCGTCGTCAGGACGCTGCTTGAAGCAGCCGACGGCAGCACCACCGCGACGCAAGTGGCCGAAGCGACGGGCCTGCGTCCGACGGTCGTCACCCAGTTCTACGACCGCCTGTGGACCGCCGGCGCCGTCGAACTGCTGCCCGGCCGGCGCCTCGCGGATCAGCAGAGTGATGAGCCGCTGCGCGCGTCGTTGTCCTGGAGCGGGGGAGCGGTTCAATCCGTCGGCAGTACGCAGGAGGCCCTGGAGCGCCTGGGCTCGCGCAAAGCGAACGTGTACGGTGACGGACCGATCGCCGCCGAGCTGCGGACAACATTGGCCGATGCGGGCGTTGTCGCCGACGACATCGATCCGGAGGCGTTGGCCTTGATTCTGTGGAGCGAGGATGCCGTCTCACTCGCACTGGAGCTGTGGCGGGACGGCCGATCGGTCGCGCTGCTCGCGATCGGCGATCAGGGCATCGCCCTGAGCCCGCTCTTGCACGTGGACGAAAGTCCGTGCCCCGTGTGCGCAGCCGCGACTGTGGCCGACACGGGCGGGTCGAGTGCCACGCTGTGGTCGCAGGAACTCGCGCTCGGGATCGCCGTGCGGCAGATGATCGCCCTGCTCAGCGCGAGCGATGCCACGGTGTGGCCGCAGCAGGGCCTGTGCATCGCGACTGACTCGCTCGCGACGCGTACCACGAGCGCGTGGTCACAGCCGGGCTGCCCTCACTGTTCCGCGGCGTCCGAACCGTTGGAACAGGTTCCGTTCTCGGTGCGCTACGAGGCGAGCATCACCATTGCCCCCGCGCGCTTCGTATCGAGCGCCACGATCGATGACCACTACCGACCCGAGTTTCTGAGTCTGCAGTCGCAGATGCCCCGCTGGGACCACTGCGACTCGTTCCCGCTGCCCGACATCTCGCCAGGACCAGACCTGGGGCCCAGGGTGGCTGAGCATCCCGACGCACCGCTGGCTGTGGTGCTGCGTGCTGCCGTCGGTCTCCACGACGCCGCCAATGAGTACGGCCTGCCCAAACGGTGGGCTCCGTCGGCGGCCAACATTGGTTCGCCTCGTGGCTACGTGATCGCGGGAGTGGCTGGCGCACGACTGTCGGGTGCCTACGCCTACGTGCCGGAAAAGCATCGGCTGGCCAAGCTCTCCGACGTCGAGCATGATGGTCCCGACCTGCTGGTCCTGACGTCCAACAGTGGGGTGCTCGAGCCGAAGTACGGCGATCGCGCGCTGAAACTGTCGTTCCTCGACATCGGCTGTGCACGAGCGGCGGCCACCACCGTCGGGTCGGCGCTCGGGATGGGCCTCTCCAACGCATCAGTGACGCCATCCCTTCATCGGATGCTGCGGGAGAAACTCGCCCTGAACGGTTCCGGTGAACGGATCGCGGCCGTCCTCGCAGTCGACACCACCACAGGACACAACCGGCCAGATCCGACGTCGCAGCGGCTAGTCGACCAGTTGCCCGGACGACACTCCGCCAGCTCCTTCGCGCCCGAGCGAGTGCCGCAGGATCTTGTCGAGCCCCTGCTCTTGGAGAGTTTCACTGACGTCGCGAGTACGGGGCCAGGCTCGCCACTGCTGCGGGCCGTGGCGCTTCACTTCGATCTATCGGGAGAGCGGATTGTCGCGGCGCGTTGGCTGCCCGACGGTGAACCGTGCCCGCTGCGGAAGCCGACCGACCCCCGCCTGCTGACGGTCCAGCCGGCCACGGTGACGGGGAGCGGCATCATCGTGCTGGTGGCCGACCTGCCCGAGATCTTCCGGCAACATGGCGAGAGCGGCTACTTCGCGACGCTCCAGGCTGCTGGCGGGCTTTTCTATCGCTTCGGGCTGCGGTGCGCCGCCGCAAGGATCGAGACGGGCATCCTCGGTGGCGTGATCGCGCCCGCGCTGCGCCGCGCCCTCGGCCTGGACGGTGTTTCGTCGGCGCCGCTGGTCGCCTGTGTCTTCGGAAAGGAACCGATGTGACGGAGGAGTTCGCGGGAGCGGATCAGCGTCTGATCCGCTCGCTGCATATTCAGATCATTGACGTAGCGGGCGGCATCCGGGTCCGGGGCATGCACGGCGCCTTCGACCTCAAGGGACAGGCCGGGCTGCGCGGCATCATCCAGCTGCTGGTTGACGCCGCCAATGGTCAGCGCACCGGGCGCGAGCTGGCGGGGCTGGTCCAAAGGGGCGCCCGAGGCCATCATCACCAGTATCGTCTCACGACTCGTCGGCGCTGGCTGCCTGCTCCCGGCGGGAGAAGACGCCCCACAGCAGCAGCTACCCGCGGCCGCCCTCTCGGTGCTGGCCGAGACCGCCGACAGGTCGGGCACGACCGACTGGCTGGCGTGCCTGGCGGCGACGCGTTTCGTGGTCCTCGACGAGCGCCCCATATGCCAGGCCCTGGCCGACGCCCTCTTCACCGAACTGAGCGGGGCCGCCACTATCATCGAACTGTCCGACTCCCGAGACGTAGAGGAGTTCGGTCTCCGCCCGATGGATGTCGTGCTGTTCGATGCCGACGCCGGTTGGCCAACGGTGGACGACCACCGGCGCGTGGTCGCCGTGAGCGTCCAAGGTCGCCGGCCCTGGGCTGCCCACGTGCCAGACTCCGAAACGGCTACGCTGCTGCGCTGGTGGCAGGAGCGAGACGAAGCCACCACAGACACGAGCCCTCGCCGGCAACGCTCCCTGCGATTGTTTGCGAGGGCCGTCGCGGCATGGATCGTGAAGTCGGCTGCGGTGACCGCTCCCGAGGACGACTGGTCGCCAGCTGCCTTGTGGCAGAGCGACACCGAACTCGTGACTAACCGGGTGCCGTGCCTGCCTCGGTTGGCTGGCTTCGAAAGCCACCCCTTGGACCCGGCCGACGTTGCCGATGCCGAGGATCGCGTGCGGTCCATGGTCGCCGACCAATCCGACGGTGCGGCATTGCTCGAGGCAAACAACACGATCCTGTCGGTCTTTGAGGACCTTATCGGAGGCTGGGGCGGACTCTTCTTGGAAGCAGGCGGCTCGGATCTCCCGCAGTTTCCGCTAGGCCAGGCGGTGGCCCGGATAAACCGCCTCCCGGCACTCGATTCAGAGTTCGTCGAGGTGCATCGCGCTGCCATCTCTACTCGCGAGGCGTACTACCAGACTGCCCTCGCTGGCGTCGAGGTGGCAGTCTCGGCGGCCACCGGTCTGAGTAGCGTGTCGGCCGGATGGTCACTGCCCGAGGCGTGCTATCGCGTCGTGCAGCGCGCCGCCCTCGACGTTCCGGAACAACTCCTCGCGCCCGTACCGGCCAACGATCTGACGGAGGCCACCAGTTGCTCGCGCGCCGCGCACTTTCTGTGGCAGGAGCTCACCGGGAGTGGCCGTCCCGACGAAAGGACTCACCTGAGCCTGGCCGTCGCCCCGTCCGGTATGCACGTGGCCACGTGGACATCGCCCGACGGCACCCGCGTCCGGCGTGCCGGCGCCACCGCCGTCGAGGCCGAGGCGCTGGTGGCGGGAGACCTCGTCGTCGCCGCGTCCCCCAGCTTTGTCGTCTTGCCCGATGCGGCCACCTGGGGCGATGTGCTCGCGTCGCTCTCACTGCCCCCAGGCCTGGTGCAACTCCAGCTCTCGGGCCAAGGCCCCCTCAGCCGCCTCTACTTCGTCGCACGCCAGCAGGAGGAATGATGACGATCACGACGATCGAGCCGCTGCGCGCTGCGGCGGGTAGCTGTGGATTGGTGGCGGGCGATCCCACGCGGATCGCCGAGATCTCGCCGACGAGGCCGGACGGTGACACCCTCGCCGTGATCCGCGCCGGACAGAAGATCTACGTATTGCGGATCACACCCCAGGCCGGTCCCTGCGTCGCCTGTCTCAGGCGGTTTTCTTCTGTCCCAGGAGGCCCCCGGCTACGTGGGACCGGCGACGGTGGCGGCCGATGAGGCTGCCGCGGCGATCGAGGCGGCGGTTCCCCCAGGCGGCTGGGCCGTCCTGCTGGAGGCGATTGCGCTCCTCACGGAGCCTGACGTCGAGAACCTTGCCGTCGTCGACCTGACTGACGGCACGCTCATCCAGCGTTCCTTGCCGGTTCGGACGCGCTGCCAGGTCTGCGGCCCCCACGGTGCGCCGACAGACGACGTGGAGCTCGCATGCGACGAGACGCTGGCTCCCGGCTCCTCGCATCTCACGGGGGCGCTACCGCAGGGTCTGCAGCGTGCGTTCGTAGGCGCTCACACCGTGTTCAAGCACCCCCTGCTTGAACTGGACGGTCCCGTTACGGCAGCCCAAGTGGGAGTGCCGTTGCTTGACGGGAGCCTGGAGCCCGGCGTGGGGCGCACCGAGTCCGTCGCCTCTGCCAACGACGTCGCCGTTTTGGAGGCGCTGGAACGTTACGCGGGCCTCTACCACAGTCATCCGCAGAGTCAGGTCACGGCGACCCTGGCCTCTCTCGGCGACGCCGCGATCGACCCGGCGACCCTGGGCTACCTGCGTCCGGAGGTATACGAGCATCATGGCGATCGCTTCCAGATGCTTCAGCCGGACGAGGCGATCCAGTGGGTGCCGGTCCGCTCGCTCGTCGACGGCAGCCGTCGGTTCCTACCGGAACGGGCGCTCTACTGGGCTTGGCGGGTCTCTCGCGACCGCGCGCTGTTCGCTGACACCTCGAGCGGTTTTGCGTTGGGAGCCTCGATCGGTGACGCCGTGCTGAACGGCCTCCTAGAGGTGATCGAGCGGGACTCGTTCCTGCTCGCTTGGCACCGACGGCTCGCGCTGCCTAGGCTCGATCTGGGTCACGGTGCGCCCCGGTCGTTGCAACAGCTCGTCGCCCGAGCCGAGCTCTTCCTACGCGCCGTATTCCAGATCTACTGGTGCACGCTGGACACGGGCGTACCGACGGTGATCGCCCTCGCCCGCTCGATTGATGAGGACGGTCCTCAGCAGGTGCTGTCGGCCGGGAGCGGGCTGACGCTGGCATCGGCTGTGTCGTCGAGCGTGCGCGAGGCTGCCGCGATCTTCTCTGCCGTCAAGGTCACTTATCCGCAGGAAGCCGAGCGGGTCGATCGCATGGTTGATGACCTCTCGCTCGTCGACACCATGATGGACCACTGCATGCTCGGCAGCCGACGCTCGTCGACCCCCTGGTTCGCCTTCCTCACCGACGGAAGCGGCGGCGTCGCTCCCTACGATCAGGTGGCTGAACGCGATATCTGGCAACCCAGCCTCGTCGACACCGTCGCAGGGATCACCGAACAGTTGGCGAGCGCTGGTCTTGAGGCCTTTGCTGCCAACGTGACGACTGACGAACTCGCCTGGAAGGGACTCGCCGCTGCCCGCGTCGTTGTGCCGGGCACGCTTCCCATCACATTCGGCTACGAGTTGGGGCGTGTCCACAGCCTGCCGCGGCTCACCGAGGCGACGCTCCCGTTCCCGGCCCAGGTTGCGCCGAGCGAGTTCACCTCCGCTCCGCCGCACCCGTTCCCATGACCGGCCTCGCCATCCCCTTGCACCACACCACCTCGAGAAAAGATTCACCATGCATCTGAGCATCAGTCCCTACGTCACCGGCCGCATCTGCCGGTTGGACGTTGATCGGCTCAGGACGCTGTCGGCTGACTCGTTCTGGGCAGACGTTCAACGCGCCCAGGCCGCCGGCGCGCACGCGGCCCAGGTGGGGGAGGAGACCAGTGACGCTCTCCTCCCACTGGTCCAGGCAGCGGGAGAACAACGGGGGCGGCTCGTCGCCCTGCGCCGGGACATCCACAACGGCCGGCTGACGCGGGTGCGTCATGCGCTGAAGCGCGACGACATCCCCGATGAGGCCCGCACCAGGATCGCGCCCTGGCTCGACGCGGCGGAACAGGCCGCGGTTCTCAAGGAGAGTCTTCCCGGCCGCTACGATGACTGGATTGCCCAGTGGCGTCACGCTGCGGCCGATCTCTTCTACCACGACTCGATCGCCGGTGCCGTCCAGCTGTCGGGCGAGGGTCTCTACGCCTCTATCGAGCGTTATATGAAGGCCGACTGCGGCGCCACCTGGAAACCCGCGAAGGCCCGCTCGGTGGAGGCGTCGTTGACGAACTTCTTTTACCGTGCAGCGCTCAAGCCGAGCCCGTTTGGTCGCTTCGTTACCGTCTCCGCCTTCCCTGCCGATTCTGTCCGGAGCGACGCGGCTGGCGAGCGCGACGAACAAAGCGTTGTGCGGGCCAACCGGGTGCTGGTGAACTGGCTGTTCGGCCTGAGCACCTTCGCCGATCTCGAGTCTGAGATCGGCCACGTCAGCCTCAACTCGACGCTGGAAGTGACTGACGAGCTGCTGCGTTATGTTGCCAACAGTCGCGAGCTGGGCGCCAGGGGCTACTGTGGGTATGCCGTCGTCCGACTTAAAAACGAGGGCGTGCTGCGTGACCTCGTCGATCGTCTCCAGACGGGACCGGCCTCGGCGGCCGAGTGCGTAGCTCTCCTCGCGGCCAAGATCGAGGACCGCAAGAAGGCGACGACCGTCCTCAACGCGTTGGTGGCATCCGGACTGCTATTCATGCGGGCGGCGACGCCCGAGCAGGACCCCTGCTACTTGAAGGCCCTGGTGGCGGGCGTGGCGAAGGACCCGAGCGACCGTGCTGCCCTCGTCGCCGCCCCGCTCACGAGCCTGGTCGACATGGAAGCGCACTACGCCGAGTCCTCGCTGGAGCGTCGTGCCGACATGCTGGCCCAGATCCGTGATCAGGTGGACAGACTGACCGAACGGCTCGCGATCGACGGTCCGCCGGCTGAGAGTCTCAAGGCCCCGGTCTACGAGGACGTGGTGGCGTCGACGACGCCTTCTTCGTGGGACCGCGCCGTCGTCGAATCCCACCTGTCTACCCTGGACGCGCTCGGTGACCTGGCGGCCATCATGGACTACGGCCAGCTGAAGCGAATCGGCCTCTACGCGTTTTCGCGCTCGGTCGGGGGCGTGATGAGCCTCACCGACTTGTTCGAGAAGTTCGTCGCGCTGCCCACCGCCGGGCAAGACGACGTGCTGGCTGGCCGCTCCTGCGAGGAGGCCGAAGTGTTCCTAGCGGAGCGTCGTTCCTTCAAGTCGGCGCTTGTCGATGCCATGCAGGTTGGCGACGACGGATGGACCTTCAGTGCGGCTGACCTGAAGGACGCGGTGGGCCTGGTCCCGCACGCGGCCCGGCCGGAATCCATCACGTTTCGCCTCCAGATGGCCCTCGACGCCTCTGCTCCCTCTGGAACGGGGCTGATCGTGAATGGGGTCAACACCGGGTTCGGCGCCTTCTTCAGCCGCTTCTGCGGTGAACTGGGTGCCGCCAAGAACAACAGCTGGAGCCTCGAGGCAGCGGTGCGCGAGCACCTCGCTGCACAGTTCCCGCATCAGGCCGACGTCAACGCTGTGTTCGGCCTGAACTTCAACATTCATCCCCGGCTCGCCGGAGCGGTCATCGACTACCCGGGCGGCGTGGTTCCTGCGACCGCCAACCGGCTGCTGCTCAAGGACCTCATTGCAGTTCCCGACGATGAACACCAGACGGTCCGCGTCGTCCACCGGGAGACCGGAGCGCCAGTCGATCTCATGCCGATGAACTTCCTCATCCCGCTGTGGTCACCGCCGCTGTATAAGATGATCGAGGCTCTCAGCCCCACGATCCTCTACCCGTGGCGGGTGGCTGCGGATCTGGTGGGCGGGCCGCCCGGCACCGTCTCGGTCGAGACCCGGCGGCTGACCGTCGACGGTGTAGTCATCGACCGCCGGTCCTGGACTTTGCCCGCCTCCGAGTGCCCCTACCTGGAGGAACTCGCCAAGGGCGACCTGGCGGCGATCCTCGCTTTCGACGAGTGGCGTCAGGCTCAAGGCTGGCCGTTGCACGCCTTCGTGCTGTGTCAGACGGTTGCCGAATATGACCTGCTCGGCGGTCGTAACCCGCTACTGGCCAGGTCGCTCGATCGGGTCACCCATATGCGCAAGGCTGCTGTGCACAAGCCGATGTTTGTGGACTTCCGCAACCCGATGTTGTTGCGCAGCCTCGCCCGGACGGCAACGTCTCGGCCAGACACGGTCCTGTTTGTCCGCGAATGCCTCCCCGACATCGCCGACTACGACAGCCCGCTGCTGGGCGCCACCGCCGAGGAGTTCTTTGTGGAGGTGAACTCGCGTGACTGATCCGCAGAGGACCTGGCACTGCTGGCACGCCTACCTGCCTCATTCGCGGGTCAACGACTTTCTGATAGCGCTCCTGGCACAGCAGCGATCCCGGATCGAGGCCCACGACGTCTTCTTCCTGCGTTACTGGCAGGGCGGTCCCCACGTCCGAGTCCGCTTCAGGCTGGAGACTGCCGAGGCCGCCGAGGTGTCCTCGCAGCTGGCCGACCTGATGCCCGCCCTCTCTCAGCAGGATAAGAGCGAGTACACCGATCAGGTCGAGGCTCAGGAGCGCCTGGCCCGGCTGGAGAAGGAGACTGTCGCCGCGCCCCGTCCACCGGGCACGATAGAAGCCCAGTCCTACGTGCCTGAGTATGCCAAGTACGGCGGGACCGTCGGCGTCGCCATCGCCGAAGACCTGTTCTGCAGCGGGACGTGTGCGGTCCTGAAGCTCCTTGCTGCAACTGAGGGCAGGCCTTTCGATCCGCTCGGTGCCGGAATGGGCCTCACTGTGGAAGAACTTGCTGGCGCAGGGCTGGATCGTGGCGAGCTGGTTCCCTTCTTGCGACGCTATGCGGAACTTTGGATGAGATACGCGCCATGGTTCGCTGAAGTGCAGCTGAAACCGGTCTGGAAGTCAGTCGAAGAACCCGTGATGGCGCTCCTAGCGCGTTCAGCGGAACTATCACCCGATGTGGGGGAGACATTCGCCATTGCGACGAAGGCTTTTGGGCAGGCGGCTGGAACCGACGAGACGCGGCTCGACACCATGCTTGATGGGGCCGCGTTCGGCTCTGTCCTGTCCAACTACATCCACACCAATAACAACCGTCTGGGGCTGCGACCTGATCAAGAGATTCTGGTTGCGCTCCTGCTGGCCCGAGCGTTCGAGGCTCGACCGGCACACCCTGCGGGGTCCACAATCCTGATCTGAAAGAGAGTAGGATGATCAGTTCCGTGAAATGGGGTCGCACCGGGGCTGCTACGGCGGTGCTGATCGCCATCCTGACTCCCACTCACGCTGCCGGTCTCGCCTTCCAGAGCGCTCTGGAAGACGCAGAAACGGTTGCGCGAGTGCGCCGATGCGGCGACCACCGGTGGGCCTGTCTGCATCGTTGAGGAAGAACTAACCGCCATCCGTCAGGCGAGCCGGCCCTCGGCCTGTGCGCTACCGCCCGAGTTCGCGGAGGAACATGACGATGCCGGCTGCGACGGACACGTTGAGTGATTCAGCGCCGGGCATCATGGGGATCGACGCGGTCAGGTTGATCGCGTGCTCCATTTCGGGGGAGAGGCCGTACAGCTCGCTACCGAAGACGAGGCCCAAAGGCTCGTCGCGGCCCATCAGCTCGTCGATTCGTACCTGGCCATTGGCAGCCAAGCCGATCAGGCGGCAGCGGTGCTGCCTCGCCCAGGAAATGAGCTCGCTTTCGGTAGCCAACACGACCGGCAGCGAGAAGACGTAGCCCCGGCTAGCGCGCACCAGGCGACGGTCCATCACGGACTCCAATTCAGAGCCACACAACACGACGCCTGACGCTCCGAGCGCGAATGCCGATCGCACGATCGCGCCGATATTGCCGACGATGCGGACGCCGTCGAGGACGACGACGTCACCGTTTCGGAGATCTATTTCATCTAATTGATAGCGCCGCGGCGTGTGTGCGACGGCCATCACGTCTGGGCGACGGCCTGCCTTGAAAATTTGCGAAACCAAGGAGGAGGTGATGGTGCGGAAAGGGATCTTCCTTTCCGCACACAACTCGGCAAGTGCAGCGGAACATGGGCTTCGTTGGCGTAAACTTCCATGAGTTTTACGCCGCCGAAGATGGCCTCGCGGATGGGGATCTCGTCTTCGAGGAACATGACCGCGCCAGGTTTGAACTGCGGCTTTGAAATGTCTACTATCCTCTGAATAGCCGGGTCGGAACGCTCGCTGATCAAAGTCGGATTACTGTTCATGCGATTGATCCTAGCTCTTGGAGTCAAAGGATGGAAGCAATGAGGAGGTGTTCGGGGGCTTCTCGTGGGGTGAGGTAGTCAGGGCGGCGCAGGGTGTTCGTCTGTGCTCTTGGGTGATGGCGGTCAGGTGGCTGGTGCTGGGGGCGGCCAGGTGGTTCGCCCTCTCCGGGGCGATCGCAGCACTGCACCCGTGGGTCTCGACGATCGCCTCACAATGGCCCGCCGCCCGCCGGTTGGTGGTCTCTTCGAGGCGCTCATCGATGCTGGTATGACGATGATCGGGGTCTTGTGCTGGCCCAGGGATTGGTGAGGACGCCGCCGGGTGCGCTTAAAGCACGGCATGTCCCCTGTTTGCCAAGCCTCACCCGCGCCATGGCGTAGACCTCGTACGTGGATCGCCTCGTGAGATGCAATCGCTTCCATCACCCGAGAGAGACTCTGGGCTGCTGGATATTTTTCTGGGCGCTGCTTATTTTATTTTTGCTGATCAGGCCGTTTCGTTCAGCTTAAGAATCTCACGTCCTATCTCGCGAGAGTGTGGCACCAGTTGCTGAGCGTAACCGTGTATGACTGTCGTTCGCCTCCATTCAAGAGGCAATATCGTTGATCATCTTTTGTTTCCTGTGGAGTATGTGATTCTATTTGCTTTTTCTCATTCTTTAACGTGGGGTTCAATGATTTCATTCAGGCATTGTCTTAGTCAGGGAGTCGGCATTGAGCTGTTCGGCACGCATCATCGATATGACCATCCCGGTGCCGGCTCTCACGCACGCTTCTCCAGGTAGGCCTGGAGTCTTCGATGCCCGTAAGCGCCGTCGGATTCCTCAAAGGCGACTCTTTGGACTGCCAGGTGTAGAAGCGTTGAATACGTGTGTACTCAAGTGAGATGGCAGGTTGTGAGCGAGACGAAGCGTCCACGCTGTGAGCCGGTTAACCAGCACCCGGAAGTCGCAGGTTCGAATCCTGTCCCCACTACTACTCCAGAGGAGCCCAGTCCCTTCCAGGACTGGGCTCCTCTGATTCTGTCTCCGTTGAAAGTTGCTGTGCGTACGGGGACGTGCTGTGCGAAACTCAAGCATGGCGAAGAAGCACCCCACCATGGACCGTTCCCTGTACGAGGCCGAGCTGCTGAGGCTGCAAGCGGAGCTGGTCGAGATGCAGGAGTGGGTCAGGGCCGCAGGCGCCCGCGTCGTCGTTATCTTCGAAGGTCGCGACGCGGCCGGCAAGGGCGGGGCGATCAAACGCATCACCGAGTACCTCAACCCGCGTATCGCGCGCGTGGTCGCACTTCCCGTGCCCACCGAGCGTGAGCGCACCCAGTGGTACTTCCAGCGCTACATCGCGCACCTGCCCGCTGCCGGCGAGATCCGCTGTTCGACCGCTCCTGGTACAACCGCGGCGGCGTCGAGCACGTCATGGGCTACTGCACCCCGGAGGAGCACCGGCGCTTCCTCCAGCAGTGCCCGGTCTTCGAGAGGATGCTCGTAGACGACGGCATCCTGCTGCGCAAGTACTGGTTCTCCGTTCCCCAGAAGGAGCAGTACAAGCGCTTCAAGTCGCGGATGACCGACCCCATGCGACGCTGGAAGCTATCACCCACCGACCTGGAGGCCCTGCCCCGGTGGGAGGACTACTCGCGCGCCAAGGACGAGATGTTCGTCCATACGGACATCGACTCCGCACGCTGGCACGTTGTGGAGTCCGCCGACAAGCGCAAGGCGCGCCTCAACATGATCCATCACCTGCTGGAGTCCATTCCCTACGAGCACGTGGAGCGTCCCGAGATGACGTTCCCGAAGAAGTCCTCGTTGCCGTCGTCGGGCTACCGCCGCACGGACCGTTCCCTCCAGAGCGAGGTGCCCGACTATGCGGCCACTCTCAGCGAGTCCGGTACTCCCGAGCGCTACGTGGACCGCGAGGACCAGGGGATCGGTTAGGCTGCCGGCTCCTGCACTCCAGCTCCCGGAAGACCTGACCGACCGGCTCACGGATGATGAGGTCGGCGCGGGAGTCATACGGTGTGGGAGTCGCGTTCATGAGGACCAGACGCTCACCGGTGTAGTAGTCGATGAGGCCCGCCGCCGGGTAGACGACCAGGCTCGTGCCGGCCACGATCAGCAGGTCCGCCTCCGAGATGGCCCGCACGGCGCCCTCCATGACGTCGCTGTCCAGCATCTCCCCGTAGAACACGATGTCCGGGCGCAGTACCGAGGCGCACGCGGGGCAGTGGGGAACCTCGCCGGAGCGGGCGTCGTCGACGTCGTCCAGGGTGAAGTGCTCGCCGCACCCGGTGCAGGTCAGGCGCGACCAGTTGCCGTGCAGCTCGACGACCCGCTCGGAGCCGGCCCGCTGGTGGAGGCCGTCAATGTTCTGCGTGACCACGGCCGACAGTTTCCCGGACCGCTCGAGATCGACCATGAACCTGTGCGCCGAGTTGGGGGCCACTCCCTCGCGGGCGTTCTCCTGAGCGAACCACTCCCAGTAGGCCTGCGGGTGAACGGTGAAGAAGTCGATGGACAGGACCTGCTCCAGGGGGATTTCCCGGTCCTGGTGGTAGAAGCCCTTGGCGCCCCGGAAGTCGGGGATCCCTGACTCGGTCGAGACCCCGGCTCCGCCGAAGAAGACGACGCGCTGCGACTGCGCGATCCACTGAGCGAGCAGGCCCCACTGGCCATCCTGGTGATCCATGCTCTCCACCCTAGCGCCGGGCGCTGAACCTGCCGGGCTTCTGGCGGCTTCAAGCGGTCATCGGGCTCTTTACCTCAATGCGCGTCGAACGGCGCCGCCTCCCGTTCTGGGAGGCGGCGCCGATGTGGAGAGCTCGGAGCTCAGATGCCGAAGCCGACCCGGCGGGGCTCGGCCTCGCCGAGCTCGATGTACGCCAGGGAGCCGGCCGGTACGAAGACCTTGCGGCCCTTGTCGTCGCTGAGGATGACGGCCTTGGTCTCGGCGTCGGCCACGGCGGCCAGCACCTTCTCCTGAGAGTCGGAGGTCTCCAGGGAGAGTTCGCGGCTGGCGTGCTTGATTCCGATCGTGACCTGCATGGGGCTCCTTCGCATCGTCTGTGTGCCGTATTGAGCGGCATAGCCCCATCGGGGAGAGGGGCGTGAACCTGCCCTGAATCCTAGAGTGGCCCCGGACGCACCAGCCCGTCGAATGCCCGGAGAGCCGTGCCGTTTCGCGCCACGCGGAACACGTGCCTCCGGTTCTCCCTGGGTGGCGGGCTCACACCCGATGACCATCCGTTAACGGTGCGCGCTCCTGTCGGTGGCCCGTGGTGAGATGGTCCCATGTCCCAGGATCCCGTCAGTCTCCTTCCGCCCGCCGAGGCGCCGGAGTTGCCCGCCGCCGACGCCGATGGACAGCGGGTCCTGGACCGCGTGGCCGAGGGCTCCAACGTGGTCGTCCTGGGGGCTCCCGGGACCGGTAAGACCTCTCTGGCCCTTCGGCTGCTGGCCGAGACGGTCGCAGGCGGCCGGGATGCCGTCCTGCTCGCCCCCACTCGTGCGCGGGCTGACGGGCTGCGTGGCCGGGCCGCCCACCTGTTGCGTGAGGGCCATGGTGACGGCGTCGTACGAGTGCGCACTCCCGCAGCCCTCGCTCTGACGATCCTGACCGCCTCCTTGACCATGCGGCCCGCCCCCCTGCCACCCCCGGTTCTTCTGGCCGGCGCAGAGGAGGACTCCGTTCTGGCCTCGATGATCAGTACCGTCATCTGGCCCGGGCTCCCCACTGAGGCAACCGGGTCGCGGGCATTCCGCTCCGAGCTGCGCAACCTCCTGGCGCGCGCCGGAGAGCTCGGCGTCAACGCCGATGAGCTGGCCGACCTCGGACGCCGGCTCGATATCCCCATCTGGGGGCCCGCCGCCCAGCTCCTGCGCACCTGGGACGCGCAGGGCAGGGCCAGCGCTGAGCGCAGGGCCCAGACCCGCAAGATGGACACGGCTCGCCTCCAGGACCGAGCCGTGGAAGCCCTGGGCTCTTGGGACTCCGACGCCGTCACCGTCCCCCCGCCCCTGTCCCTGACCTCGTCCTCGTGGACGACTATCAGGACTGCACGGCCGCCACCGCCAGGCTTCTGACCGCCTTGGCGGCCCCCGGACCCCGACGGGCATCGGGCGCAGATCGTGGTGCTGGGGGACCCCGACGTCGCCGTGGAGACCTTCCGCGGCGGCACGCCCAGCCTGCTCATCGCCGCCGAGGACCGCTCGGGGCTCGGAGCCACCCGCCTGCGGCTGACCACCTGTTACCGAGGCAACCCGGCCATCGCGGCGGTGGTCTCCGACCAGAGCGCCCGGGTCCCGGTGACCGGCACGACGACCCATCGGCGGACGACATTGGTTCCCCGTTCCTCGACGGGGTCTTCCTCCGGTGCACCCTGACACTGAGCGCCCGCAGGCGGCGGCCGGTGTCGAGGTGATCCTGGCCTCCTCCGCCTGGCAGGAGCACGCCCACGTCGCCCGGGCGCTCAGGCTCGAGCACGTCCACCACGGCACCGCCTGGTCCCAGATGGCGGTCATCGTTCGCAGCGCCGCCGACGCCGAGACTCTCGCCAGGGATCTGCGCAGACGAGGTGTGCCCCTGACCTCCCGCACACCCGCGGTGCTGCTGCGAGCGGAACCGGCCGCGGCTGCGCTCCTGGACATCGTGCGCGCCGCCATCCGGGACCAGCTCGGCGGGCGCGGCGAACCGCTCATCGCGACGCCGCCATGGCCCTTCTCACCAGTCCTTTGGTGGGGCTGACCGTCATGGACCTGCGCCGACTGCGCCGCAGGCTGCGCCAGGTCCCGCAGGCTGCAGCCCCCCGCGCTGGTGCGGCCGAGGCCAGTGAGCTCAGCGCCTCCGGGGTTCCCGTCTCCGATCCCCCCGTCGGGACCGGGCCTCGCCTCAGTGCCGACGCCGCGCTCCTGACCCTGCTGGCCGACACCGAGCAGGCCGCAGGCTTCGCCCGGTCCCTGGATGGGGAGCCGCTGAGCGCCCAGGCGGACCGACTTCTCACCGCAGCCAGGATCCTTGAGGCTCTGCGCTCCGTCATCGGGGATACGCCCGCCGACGCTCCGCGCGATGTCGAGGCCCTGCTGTGGGCCGCCTGGAACGCCTCCGACCGGGCCGAGGCCTGGCGCGCCACCGCCCTGCTGTCCTCGGCGAGCTCCGTGCGATCGCTCCTGTCCGAGGCCGCCGAGCATGACCTCGATGTCGTGACGACCCTGTTCAAACGCGCTGAGGTCTGGGCCGAGCGCCACCCGGGCCAGGACGCCTCCAGCTTCCTGGCCGAGATCGATGCCGAGGTCCTGCCCTCGGACTCCGTCGCCCCCCAGGGCCGGCGACCGGAGGGCGTCGCCGTTATGACCCCGGCAGGTTGCGCGGGCCAGGAGTGGGAGCTCGTCGTGGTCGTCGGGCTGGAACGGGACCGCTGGCCGGACCTGCGCCTGAGGGACTCCCTGACCCGCACCGGCCTGCTCGTCGACGCCGTCACCGGCCGCCTGACGGCGGGCACCACCGCCCCGGGGGAGGGGAGCGGCGGCAGCGGCGCCATAGCCGCCGCCCGGGCACAGGTGCGCGCCGATGAGCGCCGCATGCTCATCATGGCCCCTGTCCCGCGCCACCAGACGCCTCCTGCTGACCGCTACCGCCGATGCCGAGCACGCCCCCTCGCCCTTCCTGACCGAGATCGCCCACAGCGCCGGGATCGCCCTGACCGACGCCGACGGCGCCCCTCTTCTCAGCCCCCGATACTGGCGACCCTCACCCCTGCGCGGCCTGGTGGGGGAGCTGCGTCACGCCGCCGTCTGCGGGAACCTGGAGACGGCTACGGACGCCGAGCGTCGGCGCGGCCTGGCCGCCGCCGACCTGCTGGCCGACCTCGCCCGCCAAGGCGTATCCGGTGCCGACCCCGCCACCTGGATCGGTGCGACCGGCCCCACCTCCAACACCCCCTTGTCGCCGTGGGGAGCGGATCCGGGTCAGCCCCTCCGACGTCGAGGGCCTGGCCGTCTGTCCCCTCAAGTGGTTCCTGACCCGCAACGGCGGATCGGCCCCCGCCAGCGACGCCCAGGCCCTGGGCAGCCTCATCCACGAGGTCGCCGAACGGGCCGAGAGTGAGCACCTGCGCGGTCCCGCTCTGCGGGAGGCCTTCGAGGAGCGCCTGACCGACCTCGGCTACCCCGCCACCTGGCAGGGCGGCCTGGCCGCATACCGCGCCCGCGCCATGATCGAGCGCCTCGACGCCTACCTGAGCGACTGCGACGCCCTGGGCGTTCGCGCCGACGTCGAGCAGCCCGTCCGCGCCGACGTGGACATCCCCCTGAGCGTCCTCAGCCCGGCGGCCCGCCAGCGGGCCGAACAGCGGATACCGACGAAGGGCGTCGACGCCGTCCCGGTTACGATCTCCGGGCGCATCGACCGCCTCGAGCACCTCGGCGGCCTGTCGGGAGACGACCCGGAGGACTCCGCCGGGCCCGATCGGAACGGCACCGTGCGCGTCATCGACCTCAAGACCGGGCAGCGCGTCCCCAAGGACGTCCAGCGCCACCCCCAGCTGGCCACCTACCGGCTGGCCTTGAGCTCGCAGGGCCTCGACGTCGTCGGCGGAGCCCTCGTGCTCTTGGGCAAGGAGCCCTCCAAACGTTCAGGAGACGGCTACGTCCTGGCTCCGCCGGGCGCCGCCCTCGATCCCAGCCCCGCAGCCCTGGAAACAGCGGACGAGCCCGCGGAGGCGCTTGACGACGGCGACGAGAACGGTGCTGCCGGCGGCGAGGAGCACTGGGCCGAGGACCTCGTGGCCGCCGCGGCCGTGGCCGGCGTGGGCCCCGTGATTGAGGCCCGCACCGGCGAGCACTGCCGTACCTGCCGGGTCAAGGACTCCTGCCCCGTTCAGGTCGAGGGAAGGAGAGTCGTCTCATGACCCCTATCGGCTCACGTGAGCTCACCCCGCAGGCCTTGGCGGAGGCGCTCGGCATCCACACCCCCACCCAGGAGCAGGCGCGCGTCATCGCCCACCGGCTCAGCCCCCTGCTGGTGGTCGCCGGAGCCGGCTCGGGCAAGACCGCCACCATGGCCCAGCGGGTCGTCTATCTGGTCGCCACCGGGCAGGTCCGCCCCGACCAGATCCTCGGGCTGACCTTCACCCGCAAGGCCACTGCCGAGCTCGACCAGCGCGTCGCCTCCCGCCTGGCCGGCCTCAGCGCGGCCGGCCTGCTGCCCGCCTCCGCGCCGGAGCATGACCTGGGAGTGGGCGACACCGCTGACGCCACCGACGTCGGCGACCCGATGATCGCCACCTACAACTCCTTCGCCGGCGCCCTGGTGCGCGACCACGGACTGCGCATCGGCGTGGACCCCGACTCGACCCTCATCACCCAGGCCCGCTCATGGCAGATCGTCTCCTCCCTGCTCGAGGCCCGCACGCTCCCGCTGCCCAACGAGGGCCTCAGCCACAACGCGAGCGCCACCCTGGTCCTGGCCGATGCCCTGAGTCAGAATCTGCTGACCATCGAGGAGGCCGCCAAGGACCTGGGCGACCTGACCGAGCAGTTCACCGCCCTGGCCGCCATCAAGGGCTGCAAGACCCTGGTCGGCAAGGCGCCCGCCGTCATGGCCGAGTGGGAGGCCCTGCTCGACGTCGTCGCCGAGCTGCACGAGCACAAACGTCACCACGGCCTGCTTGACTTCGGTGACCAGATCGCCCTGGCCTGCGCCATCGCCGAGTCCGTCCCCGAGGCCGCTACCCAGGTGCGGGCCCAGTACCCCGCGGTCCTGCTCGACGAGTTCCAGGACACCTCAGTGGCCCAGGTCAGGCTCCTGTCCGCCCTCTTCGCCGACTCCGGGGTGACCGCCGTCGGCGACCCCCACCAGGCGATCTACGGGTGGCGAGGAGCCAGCGCCGCCGCGCTGGACACCTTCCACCAGCGCTTCAACCCCACCGGCACCGCCCTCCTGGAGTCCGGGACCTCACCGGCCGACGCCGCCCCCGTCCTGGAGCTGTCGACCTCCTGGCGCAACGATGCCACCATCCTGGACGTCGCCAACGTCGTCTCCGCGCCCCTGCGCTCCGGCGTCGTCGAGGACGGGGACCCGGTGGGCGAGCACATCACCGTAGCCCCCTGCGGGCCCGCCCCGCGGCTTTCGGCCTGGAGCCCGGGGCGGTGCATGGGGCCTTCCTCCAGGATCCCGTCGAGGAGGCTCGCACGGTCGTCGCCTTCCTCGCCGAGCGCTGGTCACCCAGCGCCGAGATGGCCGTCCTGTGCCGCACCCGGGCGCAGATGGATCCCATCGCCGCCGAGCTGGAGGAGGCCGGCCTGCCGTACACGATCATCGGCCTGGGCGGGATGCTCTACGTCCCCGAGGTCGCCGACGTCCGCGCCCTGCTGACCGTGGCCTCGGACCCGGAGCGCGGGGATCGGGTTGTCAGGCTCCTGACCGGTTTCGGCATCGGGGCCCGCGACCCTGTGCACCCTGGCGACGTTGGCCCGCGAGCTTACCCGCCCCGCGACCGAGGGCGACCCAGCGGGACCAGGGGCTCACAGTGACCAGGCCGAGGTCGACTCCCCGCTGCTCAGTGAGGCCCTGGACACTCTGCTGCGATGGCATGAGGACGGTGCGCAGGAAGGGCGGGAAGAATCCGCCGCGGTCCGGGACCTGACCGAGGCCGGGCGGACCGTCGCGTTGCGCACCGCCCGGGCGATCAGACGTATCAGGGAGGCCGTCTCCCTGCCCCTGCCCGACCTCGTGGCCCTGGCCGAGCAGGCGCTCGACCTCGACATCGAGATCGCCGCCCGGGTCGGTCACCCGATGGGGCACCGGGCCCTCGACTCCTTCCACGAGACGGCCCGTGCCTTCGCCGCGGACACCGACGCCCCCACGCTCACCGGCTTCCTGGACTGGCTCGACGCCGCCGAGGAGCACGAGGACGCCATGAGTGCCCCCGAGGTCGAGCCGTTGCCCGGGGCGGTCCAGATCCTCACCGTCCACGCCGCCAAGGGCCTGGAGTGGGACGTCGTCGCCGTTCCCGGCATGGACGAGCAGGTCTTCCCCTCCTACACCAGCGCCGTCAAGGACGATCTTCGCGTCGCGGAGACAGGGTGGATGGGCTCCACCTCTACCTTCCCCTTCCCGCTGCGGGCCGACGCCGGCGACCTGCCCCCCTTCACCGTCGGAGACCTCGATCCGGCTGTCACGGACAAGCCCTTCCTGGCAGAGATGATGAGCTCTTACAAGGAGGCCCTCGGGCGCCAGAGCCTGTGTGAGGAGCGCCGCCTGGCCTATGTGGCCTTCACCCGGGCCCGCCACGAGCTCCTCCTGACCGGCTCCCACCTGTCCAAGACCGCCTCCAAGCCCCGCCGGCCCTCACGCTTCCTCACCGAGCTCCAGCGTCGTGACCTCCTCCTTCCCTACGCGGACGGCTGGGTCGACTTCGATGAGTCCCGCCCCAACCCGCTGACCGCCCCTGACCCAGGTGGGCACCTGGCCCCTCGACGCCGACGCAGCGGAGGTCTCGAGCAACCAGGCCCCGGAGGCTGGGGAGAGGACGCACCAATGGCCGACCGGGTCGCCGCTGTGCGCCGGGCCCGGCACGCGGCCGCCGCTCAGGTCGCCGCCGCCATGAGTGGAACCGGCCCCGATGAGGATGCTCCCGTGCAGGTGGAGTCCGACGACGAGACGGTGCGGCGGTGGCGACTCGAGGCGGGACTCCTCCTGGCCGAGCGTTCCCGGGCCCTGAGCAGCGGACCAGCTGTCCGCCTGCCTGAGCATCTGGCCGCAACCCGCCTGGACGACCTGCGCGCCGACCGCCGGCAGTTCGCGCTCGACCTGCGTCGTCCGCTCCCACCCGAGCCCCGTGCCGCGGGCCGACTCGGAACCGTCTTCCACGACGCCGTCGCCCAGCGCCTGAGCGCACGCGGCACCCTGTTCGGCCTGGGACAGGCGGGCGTCTCCGACAACCTCGGACTCCAGGACCGGGACCGCATCGAACGCTGGCTGGACACCGCCGAGAACCTTCCGCTCCTGGAGGACTACGTCCTGGCTGAGACCGAGATCGACCGGGAGATCACCATCGGCGCCACCACCCTGCGCTGCCGCATGGACGCCGTCTTCCACCGCTCGGACGAGGCCGGGTGGCTCATCATCGACTGGAAGACCGGGCGCCGACAAGTGCCGGTGGACCAGCTCAGCGTCTACGTCCACGCCTGGGCGGCCTCTCAGGGCGTGCCCACAGATTCAGTACGCGCCGCCTACGTGTATGTCGACTACCCCGGAGGGCGCGTCGATGAGCTCACCTCCGAGGGCCTGCTCAGCATCGAGCAGATCCAGGCGGCTCTGACAGTGGGGTGACGGCGCGTGAGCAGCACGCTCGTCAGCTCTCCTCATCGACGCGCACCATGGCCACCGGGTTGGTGACGGCGTCGGGCTCAGCGGGTTCGCGAACCCCCGGCACCGGCGCCAGCCTGGGCGTGGACGGCTCCACCAGCGGGGCGTCACCCACCTGGGCGGCCAGGTCCTCCAGCATCGCCACCGCGTCATTGATGACCGGCTTGTCCCCGGTCCTCACCCGTGCAGCAGCCAGCGCGCCAGGCTCAGCTCACTGACCAGTTCGGCCCGCTCACGCAGGTGCCGGTCAACGCCCTCGGAGCGGGCGATGTCGTAGGCGTCCTCAATGGAGTCCAGGCAGTCGACCGGTGCCGAGGAGTACACCCAGGCCAGGTCCTCGGCCGGGTCTCCCACATGCGCCTGGGACCAGCCCCGCACGGCCACCACCGTGCCACCGGCCACCAGGACGTTCTCCTCGGCGAGGTCGCTGTGGACCACGGTGGGACGGAAACGCCACAGGGCGGTGTCCTCCAGGGCCTGCTCCCAGCGCCCCAGCAGCGCCGGTGGGGTCCTGCCCGTTGCGGCGGTGTCGTCCAGCAGGCTCAGCCAGCGCCGACGCACCTCCTCGGCGTCGTAGACCGGCATGCCTGCCTCGGAGATCACCGTCATGGCCAGCTCGTGGATCTCACCGAGTGCCTTGCCCAGGCCCGCCGACATACCCGGTCCCGGGCGGAGCGTCTCCACCGGGATCGGCTTGCCCTCCACGTGGGAGCGGACCTGGATGTGCGCGTCCTTCTGCCGCAGGGACCCGGAGACGCGAGGAACGTCGAAGGAGAGCCGTCCGTCGTCGACGACCCGGCCGATGCGGCGCAGCACCTCGGCCTCGGCCTCCAAGGAGGCGCCCACGGCATCGGTGCGAGCCTCATGGACCTCCCAGTGCCGGCCCTGGGTGTCGATGACGCCGATGATATGCCGCTCCGGGGTCTCGGACTGCGGGAGCGCCAGCCGAGTCGGGTTGAGGCCGGCGACGGCGACACTTGCCATGGCCGCCAGGGACAGTGCGGAGTGATGGGGGCGGGGAGCCTCAGTGGCCTGGGGCGCCGTGGCCCGCCGGCCTCCCTGCGCAGGCCCGGATGACGCACCGGGCAGCGGAGCGACGACAACGGGGGCGCGATAGTCATCGTCATAGTCGGCATCGTCGGCGTCCTGGTCACCGGGGGGAGCGCTGTGCTCGCCGCGGTCGTCGGCAGCCTGAGCCGCAGCATGCTCGACGTCGGAGGTCACCTCGTCGGCGAGGCTGTCGACACCGCCGTCGACATCAGTGGTGCCGGGGGTGTCCGGGGACTGCGGAGGCTGTGACATGGTCCAACCGTAGGCGACAGGTCCTATATCTCGCAGGACAGCCGCGCCCGTCCGCTGGCGGCAAACGTCCAGGGACATGGGAAACGACTTGAGGAATGTGCCAGAAGGCCGAAGTTATCCACAGGTTATGTTGAGGTGGTGGCCATTTCATGACCAGGTGTCCTAGAGTTTATTCGTGACAATGGTCACCGACCGGCCGGTGTGTCACGGTTCAGCGCTGAGCCCCAGGCCGGCCCTCACATCATCCTCACTCATTCTTCCCCTCATATGACTCCCACGCTGAGAGGCATCATGGACGCTGCCGATCTTCTCCTGACGGAGGTTCGCGAGCTGGTGCGCGCTCGCGGCATCGATCCCCTCAAGGACGTCTCCGACCTTGAGCAGCTCGTTGCCCAGGCCGAGGACGACTACCTGCGCCGCTCCGACGCCGGACTCGTCCCGCCACTCATCGACCCTGCGGGGGCGCGCTCCCACGTACTTGACGCCATGGCGGGGCTGGGGCCGCTCCAGAGCTATCTCGATGACGAGTCCATTGAGGAGATCTGGGTCAACGCCCCTGGCCGCGTCTTCGTCGCCCGCTCCGGACGGCCTGAGCTGACCACCACGATCCTGGAGAGCGAGGACCTCACTGTTCTGGTCGAGCGGATGCTGCGGGCCTCCGGGCGCCGCCTGGACCTGTCGAGTCCCTTCGTCGACGCCCAGCTCACCGGGGGACAGCGGCTTCACGTCGTCATCCCGCCCATCACCTCCCAGCACTGGGCGGTCAACATTCGCAAGCACACCTCCCGCGCCTCACGCACCAGCGACCTCGTGCGCATGGGCTCGCTGACCAGCCAGGTCGCCGCCTTCCTGGACGCCTCCGTGCAGGCAGGCCTCAACATCCTGGTCTCGGGTGCCACCCAGGCCGGCAAGACCACGATGGTGAGGGCGTTGGCCGGAGCGATCCCGGGCGCGCAGCGGGTCATCTCCTGCGAGGAGGTCTTCGAGCTCGCCCTGCGCAACCGGGACTGCGTAGCCATGCAGACCCGGCCGCCCAACCTCGAGGGCGTCGGAGAGATCAGCCTGCGGCGCCTGGTCAAGGAGGCTCTGCGCATGCGCCCCGACCGCCTCCTCATCGGGGAGGTTCGCGAGGCCGAGGCGCTCGATCTGCTCATCGCCATGAACTCTGGCCTTCCATCCATGTGCACCCTCCATGCCAACTCCGCTCGGGAGGCCGTCATCAAGATCTGTACGCTCCCGCTGCTGGCAGGGGAGAACGTCTCCAGCGACTTCGTGGTCCCCACCGTCGCCAGCGCCATTGACCTGGTCGTCCATCTCGACCTGGATCGCAGCGGGCGCCGCACCGTCCGAGAGGTCGCGGCCCTGTCGGGTCGGGTCGAGAACGGCATCATCGAGCTCTCCGACGTCTTCCATCGCGACCCGGCCGGCAACCTCGTCCGGGGTGCCGGAGCGCCCGATGCCGCTGAGCGCTTCAACCGAGCCGGTCACGACCTGACCGCCCTGCTCAACGCCCGCCCCACCGGCTCCCAGGAGGTCTGCTGATGGGCGCCGTCGCCGGGCTCCTGGGAGGAGTGGGGCTGCTCCTGATCTGGATGGCCTGCACCTCCGATCCGCCTCAGTGGCGCTCGAGGCGCTCCCGTCTCCTGGCTGACATCCTGGTCCAGGCCGGTGCCGGCCGTACAAGCCCCGCGATGTTCGTCCTGGGCTCGATCGGGCTGGGGCTGCTCATCGGCCTGGTCTTCCTGGGAATGTCTCGGGCCTGGCCGGTGGCCCTGTCCTTCGCCGCCATCTTCACGGCGATCCCCTTCCTCATCATCTCCTCGCGGGCCCGCAACCGCCGCACTCGACTGCGCGAGGTGTGGCCTGAGGCCGTCGACACCCTCGTCTCCGGCGTCCGCGCGGGCATGAGCCTGCCGGAGGCGCTGACCAACCTCGGCGAGCGCGGTCCGGAGGCCGTCCGTCCCCAGTTCCGGGCCTTCGCCGCCGACTACGCCGCCTCCGCACGCTTCGATGGCTCCCTGGACCGGCTCAAGGCCCGTTTCGCCGATCCGGTCGCCGACCGGATCGTTGAGGCCCTGCGCCTGGCCCACGAGGTCGGCGGCACCGACCTGGGCACGCTGCTGCGCTCCTTGTCGCAGATGCTGCGTGAGGACATGCGCACCCGAGGGGAGCTCGAGGCTCGCCAGTCCTGGACCGTCAACGGCGCCAAGGTCGCGGTCGCCGCCCCATGGCTGGTCCTGGCATTGCTGTCCACCCGGCCCCAGGCAGCGGCGGCCTACGCCACCACCGCCGGAGCCGTCGTTCTCCTGGTCGGTGCCGTCGTATCGGTCATCGCCTACCGGCTCATGCTGCGTCTGGGGAGGCTCCCCGAGGAGGAGAGGACACTGCGATGAACCCCGTGAACGCGATGCTGACCGGAGGACTCGCCGGGCTGGTGGGGGCCGTGGGCGTCCTGAGCGTCATCTCGGCCCTCCGCCGGCGCCGCCCCACGCTCATGGCCCGCTTGGAGCCTTACGTCCACCGCCGGCCCACGACTTCCGGCCTGCTGGTCGCCCCGGCGGGGTCAACCTCTGACGGGAGCACCGTCGTCGGCCTGCTCATGGCTTCCACGGCAGGCGCTCTCAGTCTTGGCAGGTTGATGGACTCCTTGGGGTCGTCGGCCGACTCGGTCCGGCGGCGTCTGACGCGGTCAGGATCGTCACTGGGGGTCGACCAGTTCCGCCTCCAGCAGGTCCTGTGGTCGACGACGGCGCTTCTGCTCGTCCTGGCCGCAGGCGGGCTGGTGGCCCTGGTCCGCTCCGTCAACGTGCCCGCGCTCATCCTCCTGTGCCTCATGGCCACGGTGGCTGGGGCCGCTGTCCGCGACTGGTGGCTCAGCCGGGCCGTGGCGAAGCGGTTGTCTCGGATCGAGGCGCAGCTGCCCGACGTCGTCGAGCTCCTGGCCCTGGCGGTGGGAGCCGGCCAGGGCCCGGTGCCGGCCATCGAGCGCATCGTCAAGCTGGGCCGCGGCGACCTCATCGCCGAGCTGGGCACCACTCTGACCGACATCCGCTCCGGCACGGTCCTGTCCACCGCCCTGGACCGTATGGAGCGGCGAGTCGGCTCAGCCCACGTCACCCGCTTGTGCGAGGCGATCATCGTGGCCCTTGAGCGCGGTACACCACTGGCCGACGTCCTGCGCTCTCAGGCCGCCGACGTGCGCGAGGCGGCACGCCAGGGCCTCATGGAGGAGGGTGGCCGACGGGAGATCGCCCAGATGGTTCCCGTGGTCTTCCTCGTCCTGCCCATCACTGTCGTCTTCGCCCTCTTCCCGGGGCTGTTCGTCCTCAGGCTGGGGGTGTGAGGCGTATCCACCGCCCGCCTGCGCCTGTAGAGCCCAACCATCCATCGTCCTCTCACCCAGAGATTCCCATCCGACAGCAAGGAGCAGTCATGAAGCGCCCCATTCCTCCCTCATCTCACCGTTCGCAACACGGTTCCCGGTCGCGTCGTGCCGCCGGCCCGATCCGGATCGATCTGCGCGATGATCGCGGTGACGTCCCCGGTTGGGTCCTGGTGACCCTTATGACCGCGGGGCTCGTGGTGGCTCTGTGGACGGTGGCCGGCAGCGCGCTGACCGAGGTCTTCCTCAACGCCATCGCGAAGGTGACGAGTGCGATCTGAACGAGTGCCTCGCCTCGGCCTGCTCCCGCGGGTCGGTTGCGCCGTGCTCCGGCCGGTTCGCCTCCGCCTCAGCAGGCAGCACGAATCTGGGTCGGCCGTCGTCGACTTCGTCATGGTCGGTGCGCTCGTCATCGTCGTGTTCGTGGCGCTCCTCCAGGTAGCCCTGGGGGTCTACGCCCGCAATGTCCTCACCGACGCCGCAGGCGACGGTGCTCGTCGAGCCGCTCTGGTCGGCGGCACGGAGGCCGAGGCGCGCCAGCGGGTCCAGATACTGTCCGACGCCGCCCTCAGGCGCGGCTACGTGGACACCGTCACCATCTCGAGAGTCTCGTCCGGCGACCTGAGGATCGTTGAGGTGACAGTGACAGCGCCCTTTCCGGCCCTGGGGCTCTTCGGACCCGGTGGGACACTGCGGGTCACCGGGCACGCCATCGATGAGTCCTCCTTGATTCAGGAGGGGTGAGCTCGGATGATGTCCATGGCCGGCCCAAGGCGTCGCAGGCGCCGTGTCGCATCGCGGTCACCGAGGAGGGAGGTCCCCATCACCGGGCGGGCCGTCGGCCGGCTCCGAGAGGCTCTCAGGCCAGGCGGTCGGAACATCCGGTGGCTCATGAGCCAGGAGGAGGGCAACGCGATCGTCGAGTTCATCGGGTGGAGTGCCGTCCTGGTGGTGCCCGTGCTCTACCTGGTGGTCACGCTCGCCCAGATCCAGGCCACGGCCTTCGCCGTCGCCTCGGCTGCCGACGCCTCCAGCCGGGTCCTGGAGGTCGACGACTCGCCCTCCGCGATGGATAACGCGCAGTTTGCGATGCAGCTGTCCTTGTCCGATCAGGGCGTCGACGCCGACCCGTCCGGTTCCCTATCGGTGAGCTGTGCTCACGGCTGTGCCCGCGGGCAGGCGGCGACGGTCAAGGTGTCGGTCGGTGTTGACCTTCCGGGCTTCGCCTCGCTGGGGATCGGCCGCGACGTCGTCGTCGTGGACACCGAGCGCTCCATCACCCTGCCGGGCAAGGAGGAGCGGTGAACAAGATGCCCGGTCCCAGGGCTGCTCAGCGGCGGCTCCGTGCCCTGGTGTGTCGGCTGCGCCGCGAGGAGAACGGGCAGACGCTTCTCCTGGGAGTCGGGCTCATCTGCGTCGTCCTCGCGCTGCTGTTCGTCGCGGCCTCGGCCACCGCCATCTACCTCGACCTCAAGACCCTCACATCACTGGCGGACTCGGCTGCGGCCGCGGGAGCCGACAGCATGGATGCGCGCCCCTACTACGCGGGCAGCGCCACGGATACGGCGCCCGGGTCCCTCACCGACGCAGGGGTCAGGAGCAAGGCGGTAGAGGATCTGTCCTCTCAGCCGGCAGCGGCCGAGCTAGAAGGGATCATGCTCGTCAGTGCCCGCGCCGTCGACAGCCGGACCGCCGTGGTGACGCTGCAGGCGCGCTCCCGTCCGCCCTTTCTTCCCTGGGGGGATCCTTCCGGCCGAGGGCTTCACCATCACCGCCACCGGCTCGGCCCGGATGACGACGACGCAGTGAGTCGACAGGACTCACTGCGTCGAAACGGGTGGGTGGAAGGTTGTGTGTGGCAGGAGGTGGTCTGCGCCCTCAGGCCTGCTCGACGAAGCCCGCCGGGACCACGGGGGAGGGGCGACGGTGCAGGTGCATCCGGGACCGCAGTTCCTCCTTCTGCCTGCGCGACAGCTGGGCGATGTAGGCCCGCTTCACCGTGAACAGGATGTTGAGGCCCACCAGGAGGTAGAAGGCGTTAGCGATGACGCTGGGCCAGGCTCCGGAGCTCGCGCAGTTGATCGTCAGCAGCACGGAGCCGGTGATGTTAAGGGCCTGGTACTTGAGCGAATCGCCGGCGATCGTGCCCTTGGAGACCAGGAAGTAGGCCACGAGGAGCTCAGCGGCACCGATCCAGCCGCCGATAGAGATGAGGGAGGGGGAGCACGTCGTTCACAGGGATGATTCTTGGACGCCCCCGGATGAAGGTCAATCGCATCTATCTGCATGAGGGATGTAGATTTACTTCATGCAGGTATTGCCTCAGAGACTCTCGGTTCTATTGGCCGTCCACCGCGCCGGAGGAGTTGTCGCAGCGGCAGATCTCCTTCATATAACGCCGTCGGCTGTCTCCCAGCAGATTCGCCTCCTGGAGCGCGAGTGCGGCGCCCGGGTCCTGGACCGCACGCCCACCGGAGCCGTGCTCACTGAGGCCGGGAAGGTTCTGGCGGATGCGGCCGAGCGCATCGAGGACGAGCTGACCACCGTGCGCCGTGAGCTGGCGGACCTGGACGACTCCATCCCCTCCGGTGTGGTGCGTGTCGGAAGCTTCGCCTCCGCCGTCCGAGCGCTCCTGCTTCCCCTCCTGAGCTCTCTGGCGACCACCAGCCCGGAGCTGGAGGTGATCGTCGAGGAGGCCGAGGAGCGCAACGCCCTGCCCCGCCTGCGTCGGGGAGAGCTCGACCTGGTCCTCATCGAGCGCGACGAGCACACGCTGCCCGCGGCGCCCCGAGGCATGATCGACATCCCGCTGCTGGACGAGTCCTGGCTCGTCGTCGTTCCGGCTGATCAGGCGGCCCCCTCGACCCTGGCGGATCTGGCGCGCGCCACCTGGATCGACCTGGCCCCGGGGACCGCCGGCGCCTTCGCCCTGGACCGTCTGGAGCGTCAGCTGGGGGTGCCGTTGACGACACGGCATGTCGCTACGACTACGACGTCGTGCTGGCCATGGTCAGTCAGGGCCTGGGCTGCGCGCTCCTGCCCGAGCTGGCCGTCTACTCCGGGCTCGTCCCCGATGAGCTCAGTGTGGTGCGCCTGCCCGGGCTGGGAGTGCGCCAGCTGGTGGTGCGTCACCGATCGACCCGCACCGAGCCGGGCCCGGCGACACGCGCGGTGCTCGAGGCACTGCTCGCCCAGGCCCAGGGCATTGAGCTGGGATGACAACGGCGAGCGCCACTGGACCCTCGGGGCGGGCCGAGTCGATTCCGACGGCACCCCCTGCGCGTTCTGCCGTAGACTCCCCTCCGTGGCCACTGACTTCTCCGCTGAGATCGAACGACTCCGACACACCTACGCCTCCATCGCCGCGGTGACCGACCCCGAGGCCCTGCGCGCCCGGATCGCCGAGCTCTCCGAGCAGGCCTCCGCGCCTGACCTATGGGATGACCCGGACTCAGCTCAGGTGGTCACCTCGGCGCTGTCCCACGCTCAGGCCGACCTCAAGCGGGTTGAGAGCCTGGGGGAGCGCATTGAGGACCTCGAGGCGATGGTCGAGCTCGCCGGTGAGGAGGAGGGGGGAGGACGCCGCCGAGATCCTCGCCGAGGCCGAGGCGGACCTGTCCGCCATCAGCAAGGACCTCTCCGACCTGGAGATCCGCACGCTGCTCAGTGGCGAGTACGACCCTCGCGACGCCGTCATCACCATTCGCTCGGGCGCCGGCGGCGTGGACGCCGCCGACTTCGCCGAGATGCTCCTGCGCATGTACATCCGCTGGGCCGAGCGGCACGACTACCCCGTCAAGGTCCTCAACACCTCCTACGCCGAGGAGGCGGGCCTGAAGTCGGTCACCTTCGAGGTCCACGCCCCCTACGCCTACGGGACTCTGAGCGTCGAGGGCGGCACGCACCGCCTGGTGCGCATCAGCCCCTTCGACAACCAGGGGCGCCGGCAGACCTCCTTCGCCGCCGTCGAAGTCATCCCGCTCATCGAGTCCACCGACCACATCGACATCCCCGAGACCGACATTCGCATCGATGTTTTCCGTTCCTCGGGACCCGGTGGGCAGAGTGTCAACACCACCGACTCCGCCGTGCGCATCACCCACCTGCCCACGGGCCTGGTGGTCTCCATGCAGGACGAGAAGTCCCAGATCCAGAACCGTGCCGCAGCCATGCGCGTCCTCCAGTCGCGCCTGCTCCTGCTCAAGCAGCAGGAGGAGGACGCCAAGAAGAAGGAGCTCGCCGGGGACGTCAAGGCCTCCTGGGGGGATCAGATGCGCTCCTACGTCCTCAACCCCTACCAGATGGTCAAGGACCTGCGGACCAACTTCGAGGTCGGTAACCCCGACTCGGTGTTCGACGGCGACATCGACGGCTTCATCGACGCCGGCATCCGCTGGCGCAAACAGCAGGAGACCGCCGAGGACTGATCGGCTCGCTTCATCAGAAGCGTCATCGGAGTCAGGGATCCCCCGGAGGGGTCCCTGATTTCTTTTCGATGCATCCCTGGTCCTTCTTACCTGCGATTGAGGTCGCAAAATGGTGCGCGTACCGTGAATTTCATGAGTACATCACATGGAAAACCTCAGTCGGTGGAACTCTCATCAACACTCTCGTCGCTCGAGTCCTCGGATCTCAGCGGGGATCGATCGGATCAAGGTCATCACCTCACTGCAGGCGGCAAGGTTCTGCGCATCGTGATTGCGTTTGCGATGATGTTCGCCTGCGCGCTCACGCCACCTTTGCTGAAGCAGGTTCCTGTCATCCAGTCTTTTGCTCTCGCACATGAGAATCCCGTTGGTCTCGTGGAGTCATTCGCGGTGGGGTCGTGTGTGCTGCTGATCCACGGGGCGGCGGTGGTGCTCGCTCTTATCCTGTGCTATGTCTTGGGCCGCACGCTTGACCGAGGCCGGCATGTCAGTGTGGGGCTGCGCATCGACAGGTGCTCGCTGCTCTGGCTGGCAGGGATGATTCTGGCTGCGCTCGTCGTGGACCTTGTGGTGGCCGGCATGCTTCATGCGCTCGGGCTTGCTGGTGGAGACCAGCCGGTATCCCAGGGCCCACTGTGGCTCGTGATCGTCGAGTCCTTCTCCATAGCCTTCCTTCTTCAGGGAATTCCTGAGGAGGTGATTTGGAGGGGGTGGCTCTTCTCCTCACTGGGTGAGACGCGTTGTGCGGCGGTCTCCAGCGTCCTCGGATTCACTGCTCTTCATCTCTTCTCCCAAGCAGGTCAGCAGAATCTCATTGAGCACATCACATACCTCGTTTTGCCATGCGGTTTCGCGGTGACCGCGTTGATTGTTCGGATGCTATCGGGGTCGACCTGGGCGGCGATCGGAGTGCACGGAGGATTTCATATGGTGAACTACTTCGTGTCCGGTTCCATGCATCTCCCCGCTGACTCGGTGACCTGGGTGCTTCAAGGACTTCTCTGGGCCGCGGTCGGCCTTCTCATTCTCGCGTTTCATCGCCGTCGTCAGCGGTTGGCAGGCCGGACATGTTGACGCCCTCCATTTGCAGGAGCCGTTCCTTGCGGTCGACCCCGCCCGCGTAGCCGCGCAGGCTCCCGTCGGAGGCGACCACGCGGTGGCACGGCACGATGAGAACGATCGGGTTGCGCCCGACCGCGCCACCCACGGCCTGGGCGGACATCTGCTTCCGGCCGGTGCGGCGCGCAACCTCGGCAGCAATGTGGGCGTAGGTGCTGGTGGCGCCGAAGGGGATGGAGAGCATGATGGAGGTGACCATCTTCTTGAAGTCGGAGCCCTCGACCCTGATCGGCGGGGGTGAATCCCGGGGCTGTGCCCTCGAAGTAGGCGTCGAGCCACTGGGCCGTCTGCGTGAAGATAGGCAGATGAGGTTGGAGCGGTGCGTCGTCGCTGATTGTCGAGCGGTCGTACTTCTGACCGTCGAACCACAGGCCCGTGAGGTGGTCGCCATCGCTGGCCATGGTCATGGCTCCCAAGGGGGACTCGTAATGGCTGAGGTAGTGCATCGCTTCCTTCTTCTCGTTCCACTTCTTGCTCTTGGTGGCGTGTTCGGACACTGATTCTGCTTCTGCCCGGTTCCACAGGTGCATGACTGCATAGGCCCGCCACGGTTTCCAACGTTCGGCCAGGGTGAGGATCTTCCCTGGGGGCGGGGATCCCAGCGCCTTCCTGACCTCCAGGTCGGTGGCGAGGAATGCGTCGGGCCAGGCCAGACAGCGCATGGCGATGTAGCCGGCGGTCCAGGCTCCAATGCCCGGGATCTCCATGAATCGCGCAACTGCGGCTTCAGGGGCAAGGTAGCAGGAGGCGTCGATGATGCCAGAAACCATCATCGCGGCCAGACCGTGAATCGCCCGTGCCCGGGCAGTGATGATGCCGAGCGGTCCTAGATGCTGCTCGATCGCACCGTCGAGATTGAGGAGCTCCTGAACCATGGGGAAGGTCATGGTCAGTCCGTCGATTCCGGTGTCCACGGGTGATCCGAGGGCCCGGACGAGCCGACCGGCCAGTGTCCTGGCAGCCTGGACCGTGACCTGCTGGCCCAGGACCGCGAGGACAGCGGTTTCGAAGGCGTCGAAGCAGCCCGGTACGCGTATGCCCGGGATGAATGGTCCGAGCGCGGACTCGTCCATGCTTGTGAGTGCGCGGGCCACGGTATCGGGCTCGCAGTGGAGATCGAACAGATTCTTGATCCCGTCCAGCACCGCCGGTAGCGCGGGCAGCAGAGAGGCGGAGACGGTCACCGCCAGCCGATTGTGCTCAGCGTCGTTGCCCACGGTCACCCAGCCGGTGAGATCACGTCTTGAGGAGCGCAGGCGAATCGTCCTGGCGTAACGACCCTCCTCGACCTTCTCGACGCCGGGGATGGCTCTGCGTGCCAGGAACTTCAGCATGAGGTCCCAACGGTATGGGGGACGGTACCCCAGACTGAGCTGGACGGCGTCACCTTCGGTCCTGCTGAGCCGTGCTTGGCTGCGCAAAGCGGTGGGTGTCAGCCGGTACCGACGTCGGAACACCTCGTTGAAGCGGCGCAGGCTGCCGAATCCCGCGGAATAGGCCACGTCCACCACAGATAGGTCCGTGTCGGTCAGAAGGCTCTTGGCCAGTAGAAGTCTGCAGGTCTGGCGATACTCGACGGGACGCACGTGATAAGCGTCCTCGAAGACACGGCGCAGGTGGCGATTGGAGCAGCCCAGATGACGGGCGATGTCCGTCAGGCTTCCCTGAACACCGCAGTTCCTCTCGATGTAGCGCGCCGCAGCGCGAGCCAGTGACGCTGAGGAGTCCACGGGCGCGTACCCGGGTGCCAACTCGGGCCGACACAGCAGGCACGGGCGGAAACCCGCCTGTTCGGCCTCGGCTGCCGTGGCGTAGAAGGAGCAGTTGACCGCAAGCGGTTTCCGCGCCCGGCACACCGGACGGCAGTAGATGCCGGTCGTTGCGACTCCGACGAAGAATCGCCCGTCGAATCGGGTGTCCTTGGCCAACAGGGCCTTATACAGCGATTCACTGTCCAAATCCGGCATGATCCTCCTCAGAAGCGCTCCAAGCATGGCATTGGAGCCGTAAGGAGTCCGGCCGTTTTCGGACATTGATGTCCAGCCGTTGACACGCTTCTGTCGCAGGCGGCACTGCCTCTCGGCTCGCTACGAGGGGCCTGGTTCGAGACCAGACCGGTCATCAGTGGGGCGCCGCGGAACCGCGTGCACCGTCTCACCTCCGTCGTCGTCGCCATTGCTCCGGGGCTCCCTTAGGCTTGGCCACGGTGCGCAGGGCGGGACCGGTCGGTCGTCGTCGTCGCGCAGAACCTCCGCTCACACCCTGACGAAAGGCGCAGACGAGCAGTGGCTGAGTACATCTACCAGATGATCAAGGCGCGAAAGGCCCACGGTGACAAGGTCATCCTCGACGACGTCACCATGGCCTTCCTCCCCGGAGCCAAGATCGGCATGGTCGGCCCCAACGGTGCCGGCAAGTCCTCCATCCTCAAGATCATGGCCGGCATCGACCAGCCCTCCAACGGCGAGGCCCGCCTGACCCCCGGCTACAGCGTCGGCATCCTCCTGCAGGAGCCCCCGCTCAACGAGGACAAGACGGTGCTCGGCAACGTCGAGGAGGGTGTTGCCGAGATCAAGTCCAAGCTGGACCGCTACAACGAGATCAGCGCCGCCATGGCGGACCCGGACGCCGACTTCGACGCCCTCATGGCGGAGATGGGCACTCTGCAGGACGCCCTGGACGCCGCCAATGCCTGGGACCTCGACTCCCAGCTGGAGCAGGCCATGGACGCCCCTGCGCTGCCCCCGCCGGACGCCGAGGTCAAGCACCTCTCCGGAGGTGAGCGCCGCCGCGTCGCCCCTGTGCAAGCTGCTCCTCGAGGCCCCCTGACCTCCTCCTTCTGGACGAGCCCACCAACCATCTCGACGCTGAGTCCGTCCTCTGGCTCGAGCAGCACCTGGCCAGCTACCAGGGCGCCGTCATCGCCGTCACCCACGACCGCTACTTCCTCGACCACGTCGCTGAGTGGATCGCCGAGGTCGACCGCGGCCACCTCTACCCCTACGAGGGCAACTACTCCACCTACCTGGAGACCAAGGAGAAGCGCCTCGAGGTCCAGGGCAAGAAGGACGCCAAGCTCGCCAAGCGCCTCAAGGAGGAGCTCGAGTGGGTGCGCTCCTCGGCCAAGGGACGCCAGGCCAAGTCCAAGGCCCGTCTGGCCCGCTACGAGGAGATGGCCGCCGAGGCCGAGCGCACCCGCAAGCTCGACTTCGAGGAGATCCAGATCCCGCCGGGGCCCCGCCTGGGCAACCAGGTCCTGGAGGCCACCGACCTCAAGAAGGGATTCGACGGGCGCACCCTCATCAACGGGCTCTCCTTCACCCTGCCGCGCAACGGCATCGTCGGGGTCGTCGGACCCAACGGCGTCGGGAAGTCCACCCTGTTCAAGACCATCGTGGGCCTGGAGCCGCTTGACGGCGGGGACCTCAAGATCGGCCAGACCGTCAAGCTCTCCTACGTCGACCAGTCCCGAGCGGGCATCGACCCCAAGAAGACCCTCTGGGAGGTCGTCTCTGACGGGCTGGACTACATCCAGGTCGGCAACGTGGAGATGCCCTCGCGCGCCTACGTCGCCTCCTTCGGCTTCAAGGGGGCCGACCAGCAGAAGCCGGCCGGCGTGCTCTCCGGCGGTGAGCGCAACCGCCTCAACCTGGCCCTGACCCTCAAGCAGGGCGGCAACCTCATCCTCCTGGACGAGCCCACCAACGACCTCGACGTCGAGACCCTGGGCTCCCTGGAGAACGCTCTGCTGGAGTTCCCCGGCTGCGCTGTGGTCATCACCCACGACCGATGGTTCCTCGACCGCGTGGCCACCCACATCCTGGCCTGGGAGGGCACCGACGAGAACCCGGCCAGCTGGTACTGGTTCGAGGGGAACTTCGCCTCCTACGAGGAGAACAAGGTCGAGCGCCTCGGCCCCGAGGCGGCCCGCCCCCACCGGGTCACCTACCGGAAGCTGACCCGCGACTGAGCGGCGCATGGCTGATCGTCTACTCGATCAACCATAGGAGAGACAGAAACACCATTCTTTCGGCTGGACGGCCGAAAGAATGGTGTTTCTGTCATAAAAGACTTGGGGGCGTCATAAAACTACTCAGACCTATACTCGTCCTCGCTAATGAGGCAGTCGGGACAACCGGCTGGAAGCTGATCAGACAAGAAGACGAAGATGAGTATGAGTATGAGCGGTCCTAGCGGCGTGGCGGAGAGCGCTGTCGCAGGATGGATGCGGCGTCACGGATTTCCGGACGCCGCAGCAATGGATCACATGGTGGATACCGGTGTCCATGTGATCGCCTCACGCGCTGTCGCCCAGGTGAGAATCTCTCCAGCCTTGGTCGGTGTAGAAGACTTGCGGCGATTGGTACATGACTCCCAGATGATGCCGGGCTGTTATCGGATCGCCTTCTCCGTGGCCGGGTTCTCGGGCGAGGCGATGCGTTTTGCTGAGGAATGCAGCATCGCTCTCCTGGTCCTGCGGCCCGATGGATCGGCTGTCCCGGTCAACGCCTGGGGTGAGAACCTTGCTGGTTCCCGCCCGAACTCCACCTCCCTCGCGCCGGATCCTGCTTCACTCACGCCGATAGCGGCTTCCACGGTCCCGGCGAAGCGATCCGTCTGGCGTCACCCCATGACGTGGTACGCCATTGCGATCTTGATGCTGGGGACCGCTGTCACCGGAGTCTCGGAGATGTTCACCAAGGGCAGCGATGTCGGTGCTTCCATCGGTGCGTTGGTCGTCTGCCTGCTCCTGGCGTACGTGTCTTTCTGCTACGCTCAGAAGTTAGCGCAACAGAGGCGCTGGTAGTCAGTTCGACGAAGAGGGCGCCGCACTCACGATAATAGGCACTCCGCGTATATTGTCGGTTGATACCGACCGCACTTATGGTGTGGTGGGAGGTGTTGTGATGAGTAGGAGGACGTCAGGACTCATTCCCGACGGCGGGGTCATAGGGAGGCTCCCGTTCGAGGGTGAGTGGTTGACCGAGGTCAGCCCCACGCGCCGCGTCCCGAGCCACGGAACCGACCTGTTCGGCACCACCTACGCGTTCGACTTCCTCGCCGTCGACGGTGATGGTCGCTCGGCGCCTGCGCGCAGCTTGCGCACGGTCTTCGCCCCAGAGCCGCCAGAGCTCTTCTACACCTTCGGGCGTTCCCTGTACTCGCCCGTCGCAGGAACCGTGGTGTCTGTTCACGACGGCGAACCTGACCACGAGGCGCGCCGCTCGATACTGACGCTCATCCCGTATGGGTTGAGTCAGCCCCGGAGGATTCGGCGGGGACTGACCGCGGTCCTTGGGAATCACGTCATCATCCAGGTTGCAGAAAGCCCTTATTACGTTGGGCTCGTGCACCTTCAGCGGGGCTCCGTTCAAGCGTCGCCTGGTGACCAGGTGAGCGCCGGCGATCAGATCGGCGGATGCGGCAACTCCGGGAACTCCACGCAGCCCCATCTCCACATTCAGGCGATGGACAGCCCTGATCCCTATGCCGCGAAGGGTGTGCCGCTCCGTTTCGACGAGTTCCGGCAACGCGGTCCAGAACAAGGTGCCCCGTGGTCGCTGTGCGAGCAGGCCTGCCCCGAGCAGGGCTCAGTCATCGCTCGGCTTTGATACGACCCCTGAAACTCAGAACTGGCGTGGTGCGCTGGTTATGATCGGGGATATACTTCTACGGCGAGGACTGTGTTTCCTGTAAACCTCTGAAGCCTGGTCGCAGTCGTTTGTAGGAGAAGAACGTCTGGATGGAAAATGCGGTTCCCAACCGTGCTATCCCAGTGTCCACGCAACGGATATAAACGCTGCGGCGACACTGGGGATCGAGCAGAAATCTCGAGATTCCGGGGCTATCATCCAACCGTATCGACTGTGGAGCCAGCTGTGTCCGCTGCGTGGGCATCAAGTCGCTGATGCGACGCGGGAGGACAACAAGGGCATCAATTCGGATCGTTCGATGAAAGGAATTCCACAACCAAGGCATGAACTTCTGGATTTCCGGCCCAGTAGGCGTGCCTGGCATGTGGGACCATGAAAACTTCCGAATTTGGGATTCTCTTTCCAAGGATTGCTGCATTTCCGGGGTCGGAGATGGGATCATTCGCACCGTGGAGGATTAAGGTGGGGGTCGTGATGTTCTCTGGGGTCGGTCCGTCAGGGTGGTCTGAGGCCTTGCCATGGATGCTCATTGCTTCTGGTGAATGAGGTACAGGGAGGACGCTGGTGGCTTGTTGAGGATTTGCTGTGATCCAATCGTCCGGATAGAAGAGTGAGGCCAGTGCGCTCGGGTCCCCGGATGCTAGGGCCGCTGCGCCAATGGTGGGGCGAGGTAGTCCGGTTCCGTCACCAACGCTAGTGCCTCCAATGGTGAGCGTAATAATGCGGTCGGCGTGCTCCGCTCCGAGCCACTGCGCAATTCTTCCTCCCATTGAGTGTCCGTAAATGTGCGCCCTATCGATGCCTGCATGATCGAGGATGGCTACTACATCATTTGCGAAATCTTGTGTCGACCACTCTGGGTTCAGTGATGCCGTGCTCTGGCCGGTACCCCTGTGATCGATGAGTACGATGGGCCGATCGGTGAATTCGTTTATGACGGAGTCCCATCCATGGTGGTCCAGCCCTCTTCCTTGGATGAGCACCAATGGGGTCTTAGAAGATGTGTTTCTTATGGAGTACCAAAGCTTTCCGTCGTTCGGCAGTGCTACAAAAGGCATGATGACTCTTATTGTGAGGATTTCGAAATTATGTTTCGGAGTGGAGGTCGCAGGATTGTGCTCAGAGGTAGGGATTGGTATTTCAGGCGAATGTCGCTCTTGTGTGTGGGTTCTTCGTATCACTACTCCGATTCACTCTGTTCTGGACTAATAGAATTTCCTTTTCGTGTCAACGTAAAGATCGTCTCCATCCCCATCTCTAGAGGAAAGATCCAGTTCCTGCATTTATATCGTCCAGGCTGTGGGGATAATGGAGGTAGGTGGAAGGCCTCAGCCGGGGATCGTGCTGCCGTCGTCGCCCTCTCCCATGCGGATCCGCCAACGTCCTGAACCGCCGTCGGACTGGGAGCCGGTGGGCATGCGCACCATGCCCTCCTGGGCGATGGTCGATACCAGTCGGCCGGATGAGTCGAAGACCTGTGCGCGCGCCATGCCGCGGCCGCCCTGTGAGGAGGGGGAGTCCTGCACGTAGAGCAGCCAGTCGCCCATGTCCACGTCCCGGTGGAACCACTGGGCGTGGTCGAGGGTCGCCAGGCTCATGCCCTCACTGCGCCAGGACAGTCCCTGGCTTCGCAGCACCGGTTCCAACATCACCTGGTCGCACACGTAGGCCAGCAGCGCCCGGTGCACGGTCTGGGAGGTCTGCTCCGGGATACGGCTGCGCGAGCGCATCCACAGGTGCTGGCGACCGGTGCGCTCCTGGGCGGGACGCAGGTAGAGGTTGCCCTCCACGTGCCTGAGGTCGAAGGCCGCCGTGCGCCCCAGGAAACGCGCCACCGGATGATCGATGGTGCGGAAGATCTCCAGAGCGCTCGTCAAGTCCTCGGGGTGCGGAACCGAGGGGGCTGCGACATGGAGGTCGGCGCCCTCCTGCTCCTCCTGAAAGGAGGTGAGCATCGTCAGGATCGGCGTGCCCTCCTGAGAGGCGGCGGTGCGCCGTTGGGAGAAGGACCGCCCGTCATGCAGGCGCTCGACGGCGAAGGTGATCGGCATGTCGGGCTGCCCGCCCCGCATGAAGAAGGCGTGAACCGAGTGCGGCAGGCGCTCACCGTCGCCGTCGTCCTCGACCGTGGCGGCCGCGGCAAGAATGCCCTGGGCAACCACCTGACCTCCGTAGACCCGGCCCGAGAGCTGGGGCAGGGAGCCTCCGGAGAAGATGTCCTCCCCGTCACCCGCCGCCAGGCTGAGGATCCGGGTCACCGACCCGAGGGGCTCCTCCGTGGCGGCGGGGACGGGGTAAGGGGTTGTCACAGGCCGAGCTCCTCCAGGATCGGCAGCTGCGCACGCACCGCCGTGCGCGCGTCCTCGGCTGTTGCCGCGTCCAGAGCGATCTTCGCCAGCTCCTGGCACTCGGCAAGCGTGACGGACTTCAGGACGGCGTCGACATCCGGCAGCGCACGTGCCGTCATCGACAGGGAGGCAACTCCCAGACCCACGAGGACGGAGGCCAGCGCCGGGTCCGCGGCGGCCTCACCGCACACGCCTACCGGACGTCCCTTGGGAGAGGCCCCCTCGCACGCGGTACCGATCAGACGCAGGACGGCCGGTTGCCAGGCCGTGGACAAGTCCGCCAGTGAGGACAGCAGACGGTCGGCCGCCATGACGTACTGGGTGAGGTCATTGGTTCCCACGGAGGCGAAGTCGGCGTGCTCGAAGAGCTTGTCGGCCATGAGTGCGGCTGAGGGCACCTCGATCATCATTCCGGCCGTCTTCAGGCCGTAGGAGCGGGCCTTCTGCGTGAAGGCCTCGGCCTCCTCGGCCGTGGAGATCATCGGGGCCATGACCCACACCTTGGCCTCGGTGGCAGCCTCGGCCTTGGCCAGGGCCTCGAGCTGGTGGTCCAGGACCTCGGGGTCGCGGCGCGTCGTGCGGTAGGCGCGCACACCGAGCGCCGGGTTGGCCTCGGTGGCATCGGTCAGGAAGGGCAATGGCTTGTCCGCCCCGGCGTCGAGAGTGCGCACCACGACCTTCTTGCCGGGGAAGGCCTCCAGGACACCCCGGTACGCCTCCACCTGGGCCTCCACCGTGGGCTCCTCGGGCTGGTCCAGGAAGCAGAACTCAGTGCGGAACAGGCCGATGCCCATGGCTCCGGCCTCGGCGGCGCTACGAGCGCCTGCCGCGTCACCGACATTGGCCAGCAGCTGGACCTCGTGGCCGTCCTTCGTGGCCCCGTCACCATTGAAGACACGCACGCGCGAGGCGAGCTCCCGAGCCCGGCGCAGAGCGTCCTCGGAGGGGTTGAGGGTGATGCTTCCCTTGGTGCCGTCGACCAGGACGATGTCGCCCTCGGCCAGCGCGTCGGTGACCTTCTCGCCGGTACCGACGATTGCCGGCATGCCCAGGGCGCGCGCCAGGATCGCGGTGTGGGAGGTGGGCCCGCCCTCGGAGGTGATGAAGGCGATGACCTTCTCGGGGTCCAGCAGTGCGGTGTCGGCCGGGGCAAGGTCGGTGGCCACGAGCACGAAGGGCTCGGGCAGGCGGGGGATTCCCGGCATCGGGGACTCGGTCAGGACGGCGACGATGCGGTCGCGCACGTCCTGGACGTCACGGGTGCGCTCGGCCATGTAGCCGCCCAGGGACTCCAGCATGGCGGCCAGTGTCCCCGCGGACTCCCACACGGCGCGCTCTGGAACCAGACGCTTCTCGCGCACCATGGCCTGCGCCGTCGAGGTCAGGGTGGGGTCGGCGGCCATCTGCGCGGTGGTCTCAAGGAGGGTTCGGGCCTCGGCCTTGGCCTCGGCCGCGGACAGCTCCAGGCCCTTCTTGACCTGCTGGGCCGCCAGCGCGATGCGCTCGCACTCCTTCTCGACGTCGCGACTGGGCTCGAGAGTCGCGATCTCGGGCTCAGGAATAGGAGGTGCCATCCTGGCGACGGGGCCGGCCACAAGGCCAGGGCTCACACCGATGCCGGACAGGGTTGTGGAGGTGGTGTCGGACGCTGTCATGTGGTGCTCCTCATCGGAGACGAATGGGGATCATCGCTCATTGTGCCCCGACTGCCGCTGGAAAGAGACGTTTCCGCCAGGGGAATAACGATTTCCTCTGCGGCGTTGTCAAGGCATCTATCGCGTTCCCGTAAGGTTACGTGAGGGAGCACCGTCAAGTGAGGAAGGTTCTCCGGCGCAGTCGTCTCCTGTGCGGAAGGCTCCGGGACCCTCGTGCGCATGCGTCTCCCTCCTGGTTGGGATTCTTCGCCGCGGACAACGTGGCGGTGGGATAAAGTGATCGTGAGCACGAAGGACCTCAGCTGCCCGACCACACGCATGACAGACGGGGAATGCGCGAGGACGGGAACCGGGAAGGAGAAGCCATGAGCACTGCATCAGACATCGTCGCCGGTCTTGGCGGCCAGGAGAACATCACTGATCTCGAGCCGTGCATCACGCGTCTGCGCGTCGAGGTAGCCGATCAGGCGAAGGTCGATGAGGAGGCGCTGCGAGCGGCCGGCGCCTTTGGCGTGGTGCGTTCCGGCCGTGTCGTCCAGGTCGTCGTGGGGCCCACAGCGGACAACCTCGCCTCAGAGATCGCAGCTCTCTGACCGATCGCCCCGTTCCCGGACGGTCTGCACTGTCGCCCGGCTCCAGCACCTTCAACGTGGAGCCGGGCGACCTGCCTTCCGTGCGGTGGTGGGCCGCATACCGGGACCGGAGCCCGGTCTCACCATCTGCTCAGTCGATCGTCGACCTGCTGTGCGGTCCTGGGCACACGTTCCCCGAGCTGCTCATCCGCAGTGGCGCCATCGCGCGGCGTCATGGTGAAACAGTTGCAGCAAAACGTCAGAAGACACGGTGCGGCGGGTGCACATCCCTCAGCCGCTAGGGCACACTTGGATACTGCTAGTCCTGCTAGCGCCCGCATCCTGATCCAACCCATCCATCCCCAGGGGTGATGGCGGAGCGAACCCTGCTCCACGCCCGCTCCATGGCGCTCCATCGCACATCTGCTCACGCAAGGTTGACCCACGCACATGAACGAGTTCAACGACGACCAGTTACCTGCTTCTGAGAGCCTCAAGCAACTGGCTGAGGCACATGGTGTTTCCACCGAGTACTGGGATTATCACGGCAACCTTGCCTCACCCTCAAGCGCCACCCTCAAGGCCGTACTGGCCGCGTTAGGGGTGAGCACTCACTCCGAGGAGGAGATTGAGCGCGCTCTGCGGGAGGCCGAGGACGCCCCCTGGCGGCAGGCGCTCGCTCCCACGGTCGTCACACGCGGCGGTGTGGAGTCCACCGTGCCCGTCTATGTGCCCGACGGCGCCCAGGTGCGGGTGCGCGTTGAGCTCGAGAACGGAGACGTCCGTGAGCTGACTCAGACCGAGGACTGGACCGTGCCCCGGGAGGTGGACGGAATTAAGCGTGGCCGCGCCTCTTTCATCCTCGGAGCCGATCTGCCGCTGGGGTGGCACCGTATCATCGCCGAGGTCAGCCCCGGTTCCACCGACCATGTGGCCCCGCAGGGGCTCATGCCGCGCCGCCCACCGACGGCGAGACGGAGACCATCACCGTGACCTCGGCGCTGGCGGTCACCCCCAACCACCTTGATCTGCCCGAGTCGCTCGGCGAGCGAGGTTGGGGAGTCATGACCCAGCTGTACTCGACGCGCTCGCGCGGGTCGTGGGGCACCGGAGATACCGACGACCTCACTGAGCTCGCCGCGTTCCTGGGGGACCAGGGAGCCGACTTTTTGCTTATCAACCCGCTGCACGCGGCTGAGCCGGTGGCTCCGATGACGCCCTCGCCCTACCTGCCGGTGACCCGTCGCTTCGTCAACCCCCTCTACATCCGGCCGGAGAACATCCCCGAAGTGGCCCGCCTGTCGGGCCTAAGCGCTCGCTGGTGCAGTGGGCCTTCGAGGAGGTCAAGGACAGTGACCTCAGTGCCGAGCCGATTGACCGAGACGCGGTGTGGAAGGCCAAGCGCGAGGCCCTCGAGGTCATCTTCGCCGCTGGTCGCTCCTACTCCCGTCAGCGAGACTTCGAGCGCTTCCGTGCCGAGCAGGGCGAGGGTCTGGAGCGCTTCGCCCTGTGGAGCGCGCTGGTGGAGAAGCACGGGCCCCTGCAGACCTGGCCCGCCACGCTGCGGGAGGCGGACTCCGCCTACGTCGCCAACGAGGCGAACCAGCTGGCCGAGCGCATCGACTTCTTCGCCTGGCTGCAGTGGATCGTCGACGAGCAGCTGGCCCGCGCCCAGGCCGAGGCCCTGGCCTCGGGGATGGCCCTGGGCATCATGGATGACCTCGCTGTGGGGGTGCACTCGCAGGGAGCCGACGTGTGGTCCAACCCGGAGGCCTTCGCCTCCGGAGTCACCGTGGGGGCTCCGCCGGACATGTACAACCAGCAGGGCCAGAATTGGTCTCAGCCGCCGTGGAACCCTGAGTACCTGGCGCGCAGCGCCTACGCCCCATTGCGTGACATGGTGCGCACGGTCCTGCGTCACGCCGGCGCGCTGCGCGTGGACCACATCATCGGCCTGTTCCGCCTGTGGTGGATTCCCGAGGGCATGGGCGCGGACCACGGCGCCTACGTGCGCTACGACCACGAGGCCATGCTCGGCGTCGTCCTCCTGGAGGCTCACCGGGCCGGCGCCGTCGTCATCGGTGAGGACCTGGGAACCGTGGAGCCCTGGGCGCGCGACTACCTGGCCAGCCGCGGTGTGTTGGGAACCAGTGTCCTGTGGTTCGAGAAGCAGCACGACGGCTGGCCCCTCCAGCCCCAGGACTACCGCAGGCTCGCCCTGTCCACGGTCAACACCCACGATCTTCCCCCGACCGCAGGATACCTGGCTGACGAGCACGTCGATCTGCGTGAGCGCCTCGGCCTGCTCACCGAACCGGTTGAGCAGGTGCGCACCGAGGCGCGCATAGAGCGCGACCGGATGACCGCCCGGCTGCGCGAGCACGGTCTGCTGGGGGACGCCCCCACCGAACGACAGGTCGTGGAGGCCCTGCACCGATACGTGGTGCGTACCCCCTCGGTCCTGGTCGGCGTCGCCCTGGTCGACGGCGTGGGGGAGAGGCGCGCTCAGAATCAGCCCGGCACCGACCAGGAGTACCCCAACTGGCGGATCCCTCTGGCCGACGGCGCGGGCGAGGTCGTCCTGGTCGACGACCTACCCGAGAACGCACGTCTGGGCAGCCTGTTGAGCGTCGTGCGCGACGAAATGGCCTCTCGGGACTGATGTCTCCCGGCCCGCGCTCACTGGACTGCGCGGGCCGGGGACGGATATGCCGCTGAGACGCTGTGGTCCCGACCGTCACACCGACGGTCGGGACCACAGCGTAGTGCGGGTGGAGCCGGATGAGACCGGACCCGCGTTCGGGGCTACGCCCAGGTCATCAGCGTCTCACCGGCTGCGACCCTGTGGCCGGGCGACACGGGCTCCAGGTCGGACTCATCACCCTCCAGGGCGATGACCGGGACGATCGGGTTGAGCCCACCGGCCTGGATCTGAGCGGGGGACCAGCTGATGACGGGGCTGCCCGCGTCAATGCTCTGCCCCTCATCGGCCAGGAGAGTGAAGCCGCTGCCCCCCAGACTCACGGTGTCCAGCCCCAGGTGGACCAGGATGCTGTGGCCGTCTTCGTTGGTGATGACGTAGGCGTGGGGGTGGATCTTCGTGATGGTTCCGCTGATCGGTGCCAGGGCGCTGACCTCGTCCCCGCCAGCGGGGCCCGGGATGACAGCCACACCGGGGCCGACGATCTTGCCGGAGAAGACAGGGTCGGGAACGTCGTTGAGAGTGACGACGATGCCGGATATCGGCGACTGGACGGTCAGGCTCACCGCAGGTCCTCGATGTCCTCTGCGAGCGTGTCCGCGTTGGGACCGACCACGACCTGCACGATGTCGCCGAGCTTGACGACCCCGTGCGCGCCCGCGGCCTTCAGGGCCGGCTCATCCACGAGGGAACCGTCCTCCAGCTCGCAGCGCAGCCGCGTGATGCAGGGCTCGATCTCCACGATGTTGTCGAATCCTCCGAGGGCGTCGACGATGCTTTGTGCCTGAGACATGGGTTCCTCCTGGGTCTGCCCGGGCAGCTGCCGGGCTCGGTGGGTGATGGTGCCGAGATGAGGCGTTAGGACGTGGGGGAGGTGCAGTCAGGTGCGGCACCTTCGCCGGTACCGGACTAATGGTCCATACCAGTACCCCATGGTACAGCCCGCCCGGAGGTTGTCCAGTACCGATCTGCAACAGCTCCTCAGAGGCTACGAGCGGTCGGGGCGGAAGGCGGGTTTGGGCGCGGCCACTGGGACCCACAGGGTGTAGCGGTCGGCGCGGAACAGGGTGCGCGAGTAGTCGATGGCGCGGTGCTCGTGGAAGGTGCGCCGGGTGATGTCCAGGGTCGGGGCGCCCTCCTGGACGGAGAGCAGAGCGGCCTCTTGAGCTGTGGCCGCGTGGGCCTCGATCATGTCCTCGCCCCACTGCGGCGCCAGGTCGGCCTGGGTCAGCTCGGCGTAGACCGAGAAGTTCGGGCTGGTGCGCAGCAGGTTGGGCAGGAGTGCTGCGGGAATCCAGTTCTCCTCGATCGCCATGGGGATGGCGTTGGCGGTCAGGAGGCGACGCAGGTGGTGGACCTCGGCCCCGGCCTCGAGTTCGAGCGCCTCCGCCACGGTCTCATCGGAGGCGATGGTCTCGGCCTGCAGCATGACGACACCGGGCTCCATCCCGCGGCGTTGCATCTCCTGGGTGAAGGAAGTCAGCCGAACCTGCAGGTCGAGCTTCGGGGGTGCTACGAATGTTCCCTTGCCCTGGTGGCGCTCCAGGACGCCGTCGACGACGAGGGTGTCGATGGCTTGGCGCACGGTCATGCGGGAGACCTCGAACTGCTCGCACAGCTCGCGTTCGGATGGCACCGGGCTGCCGTTGGCGAGCCCGTTCCCTGACCAGATCCAGCAGGTGATTGCGTACGACGACGTACTTTGCCGGCTTCTTACCTGCGTTCTTGGGCATGGGACTCCCCTGGTTGACAGCGGATGGAGGCGGCCAGGAGAAGGGAATGGCTGCGACCACTGCTTCCGCTGTGTCGCATCGACTTTCATATCATTATGGCCGACAAGTGCGCCCCGCGCTTGACATTGAAGATTCTATCGGTTTTTTCTGGTGGCACTGGTCCAGACGTGTTCGGTGTCGATCCGTCCCGACTACCACCATCATGGTGGCTATCTCTGACGCGGCAGTGCTGCCGCTTGATCCTGAACTGGAGAACATCATGTCAGACAAGAAGAAGACGGGCGCCTTCGCCCTCGCTCAGCGTCTGGGGAGATCCTGATGCTGCCCATCGCTACGCTCCCGGCGGCGGGTCTGCTGCTGCGTCTGGGGCAGGCGGACATGCTCGGGGCCGAGGGACTCGCTTCGAAGCTGTCCTGGCTGCAGCCGATTGCAGACATCTTCGCCGCGGCCGGTGGGGCGGTCTTCGACAACCTGCCCCTCATCTTCGCCGTCGGCGTCGCCGTGGGCTTCGCCAAGAAGGCCGACGGCTCCACCGGGGTGGCCGCGCTGTTCGGCTTCCTCGTCTACCGGGCCGTCACCTGGACCATGTCCCCCATCATCATGGGCAAGCCCGCGCCCCTGAGCAAGGAGGCCCTCGACTGCCTCCACTCCTTCGATCCCGCCACGGGGAAGATCGCACAGGTCGGCCCCTGGAACCAGGGAATCAAGCTCTGTGACATCCCCACTCAGACGCCCATCAACTACGGGGTGCTGGGCGGCATCGTCATCGGCGTCGTCGCCGCCCTGCTCTGGCAGCGGTACTACCGCGTCAAGTTGCCCGACTGGCTGGCCTTCTTCGGCGGACGCCGCTTCGTCCCCATCATCACCTCCGGTGCCGCGCTTGTCATCGCCCTGGTCATGTCGGCGCTCTACCCGGCCTTCAACTGGCTCATCAACGAGCAGCTCGGCGGCTGGCTCATCAATGCCGGAAACTCCAAGGGTGTTGCCGGAGCCCTGGCGGTCTTCGTCTTCGGTACCGTCAACCGCCTGCTCATCCCCTTCGGCCTGCACCACCTGCTCAACTCCGTGCCCTGGTTCCAGCTCGGCTCCTGCCAGACGGCCTCCGGAGACACGGCGCACGGTGACATCACCTGCTTCTTCCAAGGCGTGGACGGTTCGAACTCGTGGACCGGAGGCTTCACGACCGGCTTCTTCCCGATCATGATGTTCGCGCTGCCCGCCGCCGCGCTGGCCATCTGGCACACGGCCAAGCCCGCCAAGCGCAAGGCGACCGGAGCCCTCATGATCTCGGTGGCGCTGACCGCCTTCATCACCGGTATCACCGAGCCCCTCGAGTACGCCTTCGCCTATGTGGCCTTCCCGATCTACGCCGTCCACGCGGTGCTGACCGGCTCCTCCCTGGCCATCGCCAACCTGCTGGGCGCCAAGGACGGCTTCGCCTTCTCCGCCGGGGCGATCGACTACCTGCTCAACTTCGGCAAGTCCACTGAGCTCTCCGGTGGTGCGGTTCGTGGCCCGCTCATGATCATCGTCATGGGACTGGTGTACGCCGTCATCTACTACTTCCTCTTCAGGTTCCTCATCGTCAAGTTCGACTTCAAGACCCCTGGGCGCGAGGATGACGACGTCGACGCCTTCGCCGCCGCGCAGGCCGCCGCCGCCAAGTCCACGGGCAAGAAGTCTGCGGAGTCATCCCGACGCTGAGCGATGCCGGGGCAGGCACCTCACGGGCTGGGGCCGAGCGCGTCGTGCGCTCGGCCCCAGTCCATGGCGTCGTCCTGAACCCGGTCCGGGTCGGAGCACGACGCGGCTACTGCTTGCTCTGGCTCTCGGCGGCCTGCGCCTTAGCCACGCGTAGCGTGTCATCGAGGTTCTCACGCACGATCCGTCGCAGTGCGGCCGGGGCCTGGACGTGGGACTCCAACCAGCCCGTCAGGGCGGCGGCCGGGTCACCAGCACCCTTCAGGCCCACCGTGGCACAGGACCACAGGCCCGTCAGCAGGTTCTCGGCCATGTGGAAGGTGCGTGAGGACCACACGGAGTCGATGGCCTCCACATACGTCCCCACGAAGGGCATCAGCAGCTCGGGGTGGCGTTCGACATTGGTCAGGCCCCGCAGCACCCGTACCTGGGTCTCGTTGGGCATGGAGGCGTCATCAACAAGCGCCCGCCACGTGGCCTGCTTCGCCTCCGGGGTCGGAATCGACGCGCGGGCCTCCGCGGCGCGCTCATGTCCCGTGGTCGTTCGGTCCCGAGCCTCCTCGGCACGGATCTGCTCCTCCCCGCTGCGGCCGGCGGCCACCAGGCCGATCAGGAGGTCCCAGCGCAGGTCCTGGTCGATGTCGAGTTTGCCAAGGGTCTCGCTCCCCTCCAGAAGGCCGGCGACGACGTCGAGCTGCTCGCCGGTGACGGCGTGCACGGCCAGGGCCCGGACCAGCTGGAGCTGCTTGTCGCTGCCATGCTGGGCTGCTCGAGCCAGCTCCAGCAGTCGGTCGGCCGTTCCTGGAGCCAGGTCCCGGCGCACGGCCGGGGGCAAGAAACCGGACAGGCAGGTGGTGATGCGTCCCAGCAGTCCCTGGATGACCGAGGAGTGCTCCTCCACGCCCAGCGCCCGCAGCGCCGCGTCGAGGAACCGGGAGGCGGCGAGCTCGCCGTCGCGCACCATGTCCCAGGCCGAGGCCAGGACGATCGAGCGCGGTAGGGACTCGGTGAAGGCCTCGATGTGCTCAAGGCCGAAAGACAGTGAGGCCTCATCGAGACGGACCTTGGCGTAGGTGAGGTCATCGTCGTTGAGGACGAGGACATCCGCCCGCTTGGCGCCGATCAGCTCGGGGACCTCGGTCATCTCGCCGTCGACGTCGAGCTCGATGCGGTTGGTGCGCTCCAGGCGTGCCTCGGCTCCCCGGCCGGTCAGGCTGTAGCAGCCGATCGCCACCCGGTGCGGGCGCGGCGCGGCCGGTGAGTCGGTGGGGATCTCCTGGCGGACGGTCGCCTGGGTGATGCGGCCGTTGGCGTCGGTGGCCAGCTGCGTGCGCAGGGTCGTCACACCGGCCTCCTGGAGCCACAGGCGGGTCCAGGTACTCAGGTCGCGTCCTGAGACCGCCTCCAGCTCACGGAGCAGGTCGCTCAGCTCGGCGTTGGCGTAGGCGTGCGCCGCCAGGTAGCGCTGGATGCCTGCAAAGAAGTTGTCCCGGCCCACGTATCCCACGAGCGCGGCCAGGACCGAGGCCCCCTTGGCGTAGGTGATTCCGTCGAAGTTGACCTCGACGTCGTGCAGATCGTGGATCTCCGCGGCTACGGGGTGGGTGGAGGACAGCTGGTCCTGGTTGTAGGCCCACCCCTTCTCCAGGGTCTGGAAGGTCGTCCAGGCCTGGTTCCAGCGGGTGATCTCGGCGGTGGCCAGGGTGGACGTGTACTCGGCGAAGGACTCGTTGAGCCACAGGTCGTTCCACCAGGTCATGGTGACCATGTCCCCGAACCACATGTGGGCCAGCTCGTGCAGGATCGTCACGGTTCGCCGCTCCACGCGGGCCTCGACCGGCCGTGAGCGGAAGATGTAGTCATCACGGTGGGTGACGCAACCGGCGTTCTCCATCGCTCCGGCATTGAACTCGGGAACGAAGATCTGATCGTACTTGGTGAATGCGTAGGGGGTGGCGAACAGGTCCTCGTAGTAGGCGAAGCCCCGCTTGGTCAGATCCAGGATCTCGGCCGAGTCCATGTACTCGACCAGGCTCTTGCGGCAGTAGACCCCCAGGGGCACGGTGCGTCCGTCGCTGCCACGTACTCGTCGGTCGCACCGACGTAAGGCCCGGCGACGATGGCCGTGACGTAGGAGCTCATCGGCTCGGTGGGCGCGAAGGCGAAGGTGTGGGTATCTCCTGAGCCGTCGGAGGCCTCAGCGGGAGTCGGCTCCGGAGTGGGGGAGTTGGACAGCACCGTCCAGCCCGACGGTGCGGTGACCGTGAAGGTGAAGGAGGCCTTGAGATCGGGCTGCTCGAAGACGGCGAATACCCGCCGGGAGTCGGGGACCTCGAACTGGCTGTAGAGATAGGTCTCGCCATCGGCCGGGTCGGTGAAACGGTGCAGCCCCTCTCCGGTGTGCATGTAGGCGCAGTCGGCGACGACGACCAGCTCATTGTCCGTGGCCAGATCCTTCAGTGTGATGCGCGAATCCGCGTAGACCTCGGCGGGGTCGAGAGGGAGCCCGTTGAGGGTGACGGAGTGGACCGTCGGTGCGACGAGGTCGATGAAGGTGGAGGAACCCGGTGCGGCCGTGAACCGTGCCGTAGTGGTGGAGCCGAAGACCGTCTCACCGCGCGTGAGATCGAGGACGACGTCGTAGCTCTGGGTCTGTACGGTTGCGCTGCGCTCGGCGGCCTCAAGACGAGTCAGGTTCTGACCGGGCATAAGAACTCCTGTCTGAGAGGGATACGCGGCCCATGAAGGCGCGCCGGGTGATTGTCTCACCTATCTGATCGGCAGCGGCAGTTCCTGAAGCACCCCGTATAACGGCGCTGGGGGACGACACGTCACGTGTCGTCCCCCAGCGCCGAGGCCTGTTCCCATGGTGTTGGGAACGTTAGTGGAACAGGTTGGAAACGGCTCAGGCCTTGTTACGGCGACGCAGGAACAGAACTGTGCCTCCGACCGCCACGAGGAGCGCGGCAATTCCGCCGAAGATCATGCCGTTGGCACCGGTGTGGGCCAGAGACCGGTCGCTGTCCTTGGTGGTGGTCTCACCGCCGGCCCGGTTGTCCGAGGAGGACTCCTTGGCGCTCGAGCTCAGGTTGTTGCCCTTCTCGGTTCCACCCTTCTTGTCGCCACCGCCGTTGTTGTCGCGGTCGCCGTTGTCATGGTCGCCGCCGGCCTTCTTGTCGCCACCGCCGTTGTTCTGCTCAGTGGTGTTCTGTTCGGTGGTCTTGTCGCCGCCGGCCTTCTTGTCACCGCCGCCGTTGTTCTGCTCAGTGGTCTTCTGCTCGGTGGTGTTCTGCTCAGTGGTGTTCTGTTCGGTGGTCTTGTCGCCGCCGGCCTTCTTGTCACCGCCACCGTTGTTCTCGGAGGCCGAGTGCTCGGTGGTCTTCTGCTCGGTGGTGTTCTGTTCGGTGGTCTTGTCGCCGCCGGCCTTCTTGTCACCGCCGCCGTTGTTCTCGGAGGCCGAGTGCTCGGTGGTCTTCTGCTCGGTGGTGTTCTGTTCGGTGGTCTTGTCGCCACCGGTCTTCTTGTCACCGCCACCGTTGTTCTCGGAGGCCGAGTGCTCGGTGGTCTTCTGCTCGGTGGTGTTCTGTTCGGTGGTCTTGTCGCCACCGGTCTTCTTGTCACCGCCACCGTTGTTCTCGGAGGCCGAGTGCTCGGTGGTCTCGACGGTGAAGGTGTGCTGGGAGACCGTGGTGATGGTCTGGCTGGTGGCCGTCTCGCTGTGGTGGGAGCCGGTCAAGACCAGGAGGTACTCCCCGTCGGCGGCGTCAGTGGGGGCGGGCAGGTTGCCCGTGAGGTTGCCGTTGGCGTCAGCCGTCAGCTCTCCAAGGGTGTAGCGGATACTGGAGTCGCTCTTGTTCTTGAGGAGAACAGTGACCTTCTCGCTGGCGTAGAAGCCCTGGGTGTTGAAGGTGAAGGTCTGGGACTGGCTCTCCGTGCGGGAGGAGACCTCGTAGGAGCCGGAGATACGCGTGTCGTCGAAGTAGATCTGCGTCTGCTGCTGCTTGGTCACCTGAGCCGTCTCAGTCTTGTCGCCCTTGTCGCCGGAAGTCATGCAGCCGGCGCCGATGGTCCACCCGTCAGTGGTGGTGGCGGTGGTTGAGCCGATGGACTTGATGAGCGCCGCCAGGTCGAGGTCGGAGGTCCAGCTGCCGTCCGAGGACGCTTGGGTCTTGACGACGTCGGAAACGCTGCCGTCCGGTGCGTACAGCGCGATGCCGACGGTGGCCTGCTTCCCGGTGCAACCGGTTCCTGAGACCGTGAAGGACGTGTTGGTGCTGGCGGAGACGAAGGTCTTCTCCTGAGTGATCTTGAAGCTGCTGCCAGCGCTGGTCTTGTCGGGGGCCGGAGTGGCCTCGGCGGTGCTGCTGGGGGCCGGGCTGGGCTGAGCGGGGCTGCTGGAGCTGCTCGGAGTGCTCGGGCTGTTCCGGTTGGAGCTGTTGGCGAGAGCGGGGGAGGCAATGAGCGAGGCTCCGGTCATTGCGGCCACCGCGCTGGCTGCGGCCAAGGGGCGTCCAAGACGCATGTGTCCTCCTAGGTCTGACGGGGGAGCGATGGTTGTCGTCGATCCGATTCTTTGCGGACTCGTTATCTACCGTAACGATGAATGGGGCGAGGGCGTGGGTCTTCGAGGTGATACCAGACACATGAACGGGTGTCCTCACTCACGTGAAAATATGGGACTGTGTTCGAGAAGGGCGACAAAAGACTGATATGGCGGGAAAGGGGTGTGGTCTCGATGGTGAATGACTAGGAGCCTGCTGGCCGACAGGTTTTGGGGGTGTATCCGTATCCGGCCAGCAGGTCATGTGACTCTTGGCTGGGTGAGAGGATGATCGACTCGTCCCGGGGGCCTGTCGGAAGGTCGATGATCGTCGTGGCCCCGACCTGTTTGGCTTTCGATGCGCTGCGTCCCAGTGAGACCAGGTCGCTGAGTCCGGTGCCCGAGTCCAGAGTGATGTTACCGGCCACGGTATGCGCCAGCTGATGGAGCGCGACAGGGTTGCTGGCCTTCTTGCCGACGGCGGACAGGACGGCCTGCATGACGGTGGCTGTGGACCGACTGCGGCGTTGGGCGCCGTCGGCCTGGTTCATGGACACCCACGTGCCGTTGCGCAGGATCTCCGGGTGTCGTGAGCGGACAAGGGCCAGGGCGTCGATTCCGCTGAGCCGGTGGCGGCCGGCGGAGGTGAGGTTCAGCCCGGTGTAGGCGTCCCGAACCGGCTCGGGGACGTCCACCTCAATGCCTCCCAGGGAGTCGATGATGGTGGCGAACTGGGCCATGTCGATGGTCACCAGGTGCGTGGTGGGGATCCCCAGGCCGGTGCACAGGGCGTCGACCGTGTTCTGCGGGCCCGGGACGTAGGTGGTGGCCAGGCGGTCCAGCTTCCTGCCCTTGCTGTTGATGGTCAGGTCCCGGGGCAGGCTGATGACGGTGAATCCCTCCTGGGAGGGGCGTACCAGGGCGATGACGTCGGCACGGGAGCCCTCCACCTCCTGAGTGGTTCCGTAGCGGTTCTGGTCTCCCGGCACGGTGGCGCGCGAGTCGGTTCCCAGGATCAGCCAGGTCTCGCCCGCCGTCGGGGAGGACGTGGAGGGCATGGCGATATCGACGCGTGCGGGGCGATGAATCAGGACGGCCATGTCTGTGCCCAGTGCCAGAGCGGTCGTCATGACCGCGGCGCTCAGGCCGATGAAGATCCTGCGTCGCCCCGACCAGCGCTTGACGCCTCCCCGGCCTCGACGGCGTCGCTGAGGCACAGGGGAGACAGTATCAGTGGGATCTTCGGTGGCGTCCGTGGAGTCCGAGGAGGCTGCGCTGTGCTCGTCGTTGGAGGTGGAGTCCATGGTCTCAGTGTCCGCTTCGAGGCAGCGCTGTGCCGTCAGGCGCGGACGCGCGCCGTACGAGGGCTTTGCGGGATAGGACAAGACCGCCGGGGAGACGGCACGCGGCGGTACCGTCTCCCCGGCGGGAGGTGCTCCCCGTCAGACTGAGAGGAGGCGATCAGGCTTTGCGGCGACGCACGATGAGGGCACCGCCACCGATGGCCACGAGGGTCGCGGCAATGCCGCCGAAGAGCAGGCCGTTGGCACCGGTCTGAGCCAGGGGCTTGTTGGAGGTGGAGGCCGCCGGGGTGGCATCGGTGCTGGCCGGGGCTTTCGTGCTGCCGCCGTTGGTGGGGGCGGTCGGCTTGGCGGTGGCGCCGCCGTTGTCGGTGATGTCGTTGCCACCGCCAGCCATGAGGTCGAAGGCACCGTTCTTGGCGACGACGGTCTTGTTGGAGCTGCCGCCCTCGCCGTAGCGGGCGCCCTCGAAGGTCAGCGTGTACTCGCCGTCATCCACGTTCGTGGGAACCGGCAGCTCACCCTTGACCTCGCCCTTGTCGTTGGCCGTCAGCGTGCCGACAACGTAGGTCTTGGAGGGGTTGGCCTTGTTGACCAGGGTGAGGGTGACCTTCTCGCCGGGGGTGAAGCCCGTGACATTCACCGTGATCTTCTGAACGCCCTTCTCATCAGTGGTGATCTCGTAGGAGCCCTTCACGTCGGTGTCGTCGAAGGCGATGCTCTCCTGGATCTGGTCGCCCTCCTTGCCGTAGACGACGCAGCCGGCTCCGATGGACCAGCCGTCGTTCTTGCCGTCCGTCGTGGCCGCAACCTTGGTGGAGCCGACCAGCTCGGGGATGTTCAGCGTGGTGGACCAGTTGCCCTCGGCGTCGGGGGTGGCCTTCACGACGGTGGACATGGTGCGGTCCGGGGCGTACAGGGCGATGCCGACAGCCGCGTCCTTGCCGGTGCAGCCGGTTCCGGACACCGTGAAGGCGGTGTCCTTGGTGCTGACGATGACCTGCTGGTCCTCATCGAACTTCAGGTTGCCGTCAGCCAGGGCGGGGGAGGCGGCGAGGGAGGCGCCGACGGCGGCGGCCAGCGCGCTCGCGGCGGCCAGAGGGCGTCCAGGACGCATGAGTACTCCTAGCCTCGAGATTTCATCGTTGAGGTGGTGAAAGTGGGGTGAAGGTGTCGCTCGCCTGAATAATGCGGGTTGCTGAAGTCCGAGAACCCAGGGGAAGGACACCTTCGTGGTGAAGAATAGCGGGTTGTACCCGGTTGTGGGTGTGGAGTCCGGTCAGGTGCCGGCGGTGGGTCTGGCCGGGGCGAGGCTGCTGACCGAGACGAGCGGGGTCACGGGCCTGGGCAACGAGCCTCGCAGGCCCCTGTCTACGTGGCGGCGGCCGGGGTCGGTGCACGACCCGGGCAAGATCATTTTGGATCTGGCGGTGTGCGTGGCCCTGGGAGGCCGGTGCCTGTCGGACCTTTCGCTGCTGCGGTGCGAGAAGGAGGTCTTCGGGCCTGTTGCCTCCGACCCGACGGTCTCACGACTTATAGGGGCCCCTGGCCGACCACGTCGAGGCTGTCGAGGCCGCCGTCAACCGGGCCCGCAGGACAGTGCGGCATCGGGTGTGGGCCCCTGGCCGGCGAGCACTCACCGACCACCGGCGTCTCGGCAAACCGGCCGTTGGTGATCGACGTCGACGCCACCTTGGTTAATGTGCACTCAGACAAAGAGGGTGCGGCCCCGACCTTCAAGAAGGGGTTCGGCTACCACCCGCTGACCGCGTGGTTCGACCACGGCCCCGACGGTGGGGTGAGTGCGCGGCGCTCGTGCTGCGTCCCGGAAACGCGGGATCGAACACCGCCGCCGACCACGTCGAGATCATCCGCCGGGCACTGGACCAGGCCGGGCTCGGCCCCAGACCCGGTAGAAAGGTGCTGGTGCGCATCGACGGGGCCGGAGGCACGAAGGAGACCATTGAGCTCCTGGCCCGTCGGCGGGTGTCCCACAGCGTGGGGTTCACGCTGCCGGACCACACGCCGCAGATTCACGACACCATCCCCGAGACTGCCTGGGCCCCGGCCTACAACGCTGACGGCCAGCCCAGGCAGGGGTGCGGACGTCGCTGAGATCACTGACCCTGCTGGACCTGACCGCTTGGCCCAAGGGGATGCGGGTCATCATGCGCCGAGAGCGGCCCCACCAGGGCGCCCAGCTGCGCTTCGAGGACGTCGGGGGCTACCGGCTGACCGCCTTCGCCACCAGCACGAGGGTGGGTCAGCTCGCCGATCTCGAGGTCCGCCACCGGCTACGGGCCCGCTGCGAGGACCGTATCCGCTGTGCCAAGGACACCGGGCTTGACCGCTTTCCCTTGCAGGGGTTCGCCCAGAACCGTATCTGGTGCCTGATCGTGGCCCCTGGCCTGTGACCTGCTGGCCTTCTCCCAGCTGCTCGCCCCTGGCCGACGCCCCCGCCCGCACCTGGGAGCCCAGGACGATCCGCCTGCGCCTGATGAGCATCCCCGCCGTCATCACTCACCATGCCCGCCGCACCGTCCTGCGCTACAAGGCCGACCACCCCTTCACCGGCCTCCTGCTGACCGCACTGAGCAGCTTTCAGGCCCTACCCGCACCATAGGCACCCGACCGCTGCCTCCCTGCCCACCACGACCCTGAAGGAACAACCCTGGCCCCTGGAAAGGCCCGACCACCGCGAGGCGACACGCGGCAGACCGTCACACCCAACCGGCATAATCGCCCCCACGACACCGGCAACGACGCCACCCACACCCCACTCAACCAACCAATGAAAGATCGAGGCTAGATAGAGGGGGATAGGTGGCAACCGGTGAGTCGGGGTGTCACCGCGTTGCCCCCACCTTAGCGTTCCTCAGAGTGAGGTTCCATGGTTTTTGTGAATGAGGTATCGACCTCAGTCGAGAGTAGTTGCGGATTCTTCCAAGTGTGACAACCGGTTCCGGGCACTCAGGCTTGAATCCGAGTGCCCGGGCCATTTACCAAATACAGACCCGTTCGTTTGGTGACAGCCACAAGGCGTCGTCGGAATCCACCTCAAAGGCCGTGTAGAAGGCATCCACGTTGCGAACAATTCCGTTGCAGCGGAACTCGGCCGGTGAATGCGGGTCGACGGTCAGAAGGAGCTCGGCGTAGTCCGGACGGCTCTTGGAGCGCCAGATCCGCGCCCAGGAGTAGAAGAAGCGCTGCAGGCCGGTGAGCCCATCGATGACCGGGGCCTCATCCACTGAGGAGATCCCGGCGTCGGCCAGGGCCAGGGAGTAGGCCTTGAGGGCGATGCCCAGGCCACCCAAGTCGCCGATGTTCTCCCCGATGGTCAGAGCGCCGTTGACGTGTGGGATCTCCGCCTCCGCCGTGCCGGCGTCCCTGTGCTTGGCGACGACGACCTCGGGCGTGTAGGCGTCGTACTGGCTGATGAGCGCGCTTGTGCGCTCGGTGAAGGCCTCCCGGTCCTCCTGGGTCCACCAGTCGCTGACCTTTCCGGTGCCGTCGAAGGTGGAGCCCTGGTCATCGAAGCCGTGGCCGATCTCGTGGCCGATGACGGCACCGATCCCCGCGTAGTTCACGGCGTCGTCGGCCTGCGGGTCGAAGAAGGGGGGCTGAAGGATCGCGGCGGGGAAGACGATCTCGTTCATGGTGGGGTTGTAGTAGGCATTGACCGTCTGGGGGGTCATGTGCCACTCGTCGCGGTCCACCGGCTTGGTCAGCTTGCTCAGTGAGTAGGCCATATCGGCTCGCTCCACGCTGCGCACCGAGGCCAGGACGTCCCCGGGGACGACCTCGACGGCGGAGTAGTCGCGCCAGCGCACCGGGTAGCCGATCTTGGGGGTGAACAGCTCCAGTTTCTCCAGGGCCCGCTCCCGCGTGGCCGGACTCATCCACTCCAGTGAGGAGATGGACTGGTGGTAGGCCTCGATGAGCCGGCCCACCAGGGCCTCCATCATCGACTTGTGCGACGGTGGGAAGTGCCGCTCCACATAGATCTCACCCAGTGCCTCACCCAGGCAGGACTCCACCAGACCGACGCCGCGCTTCCAGCGGGGTCGCAGCTCGTCGGTCCCCTGGAGCGTGCGGCCGTAGAAGTCGAAGTTCTCCTCCACGAAGGCGCCTGACAGGAGTGTGGCGCGTCCGTGAACGATGTGCCAGGCGGCCCAGGCCTTGAGGTCCTCCAGATCGGTCTCCTGCCAGATGTCGGCCGCGTGGGGGAGGTAGTCGGGCTGGGTGACGATGGCCTCCTCGAGGAAGGCGGTCTGCTCGATGCCAGCGGCCCGGGCGGCCGCGCGGATCCCCTCGCGCCACTTGTCCCAGGACAGGCCGGGAGCCGAGTCCACGATCTGCTGCCAGGACATCGGGTTGTTCATCTTCTCCACGTCACGGCAGGTGACGCGATCCCAGTGCCCCTTGGCCAGGGCGGTCTCCACGGCCATGACCCGCTCGGCGAGCCCTTCACCCGAGGCGCTGAAGGACTCCGTCAGACCCGCCAGAGCCAGCATTCTGGCCATGTGCGCCATGTAGGCCTGGCGCAGTGGGGCCTGAGCCTCCTCGCGGTAGTAGGACTCGTCCGGCAGTCCCAGTCCCGACTGACCCATCCAGCTCGTGTAGCGCTCCGGGTCGTTGATGTCCACCTCGACATCCGCACCGACCACACCCATGAAACCGATGGGTGTCATCTCTCCCAGTGTCCGGGCGAGCTCCTCCTTGTGGAGGAGGCGCCCAGCACCGGCGCCAGTTCCTCAGCCAGCGGCTCGGCCCCGAGCTCCTCCAGGTGGGTCTCGTCCATGAAGGCCTCGTAGAGGGCTCCGACTCGGCCCCGGTTGGTGGCCAGGACCTCCGAGGCCTCCTCGGGAGCCGTGGAGGAGAACTGCTCGGCAAGCTCTTCGACGATCCGGCGGCAGGCGGCCTCGGCCTCGTCGCGCAACGTGGTGAAGGCTCCGGTGCTGGGACGGTCCGCCGGGATCTCGGCGGTGGCGAGCCACTGGCCGTTGACGAATCGGAACAGGTCGTCCTGGGGGCGGACGGAGGTGTCGGTGTGCGCCGTCTCCAGCACTCCGGCGAGAACCTCGTCGGCGGTGGTGTCGGGGGTACTCGCCCGCTGAGAGCGCCGGGCCGGTGAGTCCGATGAGGGGCCGGTGGGAATCGGTGAGGTCGCGGAGGCGTCAGTCATAGCGGACACGCTAACCCGCTCTGGTGCCATCAGACGTCCTGACGGCACCCGTTGCCTCATGGTGCGAGGCGCTGTTCGCGTGAGGCACAATTCTGCCCATGCGCATCCATATCGCCTCCGACCACGCCGGCTTCGAGCTCAAGAGCGCCGTGATCGAGCACTTGAGGGAGGAGGGGCACATCGTCGTTGACCACGGAGCCCACTCCTACGACCCGGAGGACGACTACCCCGCCTTCTGCCTGGCCTGCGGGGAGGCGGTCGTGGCCGACGCCGGGAGCCTGGGCATCGTCCTCGGGGGCAGTGGCAACGGGGAGCAGATCGCCGCCAACAAGGTTGACGGGGTGCGCGCCGCCCTGGCCTGGTCGATCGAGACCGCCCGACTCGCCCGGCAGCACAACAACGCCAATGTCGTCGCCCTGGGCGGTCGCATGCACGACCTGGGGGCGGGCCTGGCGATCATCGATGCTTTCCTCGCCGAGCCCTTCAGCGGCGATGAGCGCCATGTGCGTCGCATTGCCCAGCTCGCCGACTACGAGAGTCGTGTTCATGCCGCCGTCTCGGCCGCAGATCCCAGCGGCGTGACCACCCCCCACCGGGGCCTGAGCATGCCGGAGGGGCACACCATCCACCGGCTCGCCGCTGCCCTCGACGAGCTCTACGGTGGTCAGGGCCTGCGCGTGTGCTCGCCGCAGGGGCGTTTCGCCGACGGGGCGAGCCGTCTGGACGGCCAGGTCCTCCTGGGCAGTCAGGCCCACGGCAAGCACCTCTTCCTGCCCTTCGGCCCCCGCGCCGACATGTCCCTCGACGACGCCTCCGTCACCTGGCTGCGGATCCACCTGGGCCTCTACGGGGCCTGGACCTTCGACGGTGACCGTGAGTTCACGGCGCCCCACGCCATCGGAGCACCGCGTCGGCGCGTCGGCGAGCGCGGCGAGCACGCCCTCAAGGGCGGGGGAGGCTCCGCCCTGGCCGGGCTCAACGGCGGCAGCCTCGAGCCCGGGGAGCAGGACGCCGGCGCACACGGGCCTGCCCCCGACGACTGGGAGCCGCCCGAGCCGCGTGGTGCGGTGCGACTGCGACTGCTCGGCGAGCACGGGGTGGCCGACCTCACCGGACCGGCAGCCTGCGAGCTGCTGGACGCCGAGGGCGTGGCCGCCGTGCGCCGTCGCCTGGGCCCGGACCCGCTGCGCGCCGACGCCGATGTGGAGGCCTTCGTGGCCAAGGCGCGCTCACGGCGCAAGAGCATCGGGGAGCTGCTCATGGACCAGGCCGTCATCGCCGGGGCCGGCAACATCTACCGGGCCGAGACGCTCTTCCGGGTCGGGGTCTCGCCCTTCCGGGCGGGCAACCGCATCAGCGAGGAGCGGTTGCGGGCCATCTGGGAGGACCTGCGCCCCCTTATGGAGTACGGGGTGGCTACCGGCTTCATCACCACTGTCGATCTCGACGACGTCCCCGACCCCCTGCCGCCCGATGACCCCGAGGCCGGCCGGTGGTACGTCTACCACCGCACCGGTCGTCCCTGCCTGCGCTGTGGGACCCCGGTGGCGGAGCGGGAGGTGGCGTCCCGCCGTCTCTTCTGGTGCCCGACCTGCCAGGCCCGCTGAAACCGGCGGGATACCCACCGATCGCCACTAAGGTGGCGGCATGTCGAACGCCTCGCCCGTCCTGCACTCCTCGAACTGGTCCTGCTCGACTGCCGGCCTGCTGACCCGCGACCATCACCTGACTGTCCCCCTGGACCGCAGCGGGCAGGGGGACCCGGCCCCGGACGGGACGGGCTCCATCACCGTCTACGCCCGTGAGATCTCAGTCGCCGGCATCGACCCGCTCTCCAGGCCCCCACTGGTCTTCCTCCAGGGCGGGCCGGGCTGCGAGGCGCCGCGCCCCAGCGCCGACTCCGGGCTCGGCTGGATCGGAGCGATCCTGGAGCACCATCGGCTCATCCTCGTCGACCAGCGCGGCACCGGCGCCTCCAGCCCGGTGGACCGGCCCGATGTCGCCGGCGCCCCCGCAGACACCGCCCGGTTGCTCACTCACCTGCGCGCCGACGAGATCGTTGAGGACTGCGAGGACCTGCGCCGCGCCCTGGGCCTGGAGCGCTGGAGCCTGCTGGGCCAGTCCTTCGGAGGCTTCTGCGTCACCCGTTACCTCTCCGAGCACGCCCAGAGCCTGGAGAAGGTCTATATCACCGGTGGCCTGCCCGCCGTCGGGCACGGTATCGACGAGGTCTACGCCCTCAGCTACGAGGCGATGCGCGCCAAGAGCGAGGAGTATTACGCCCGCTTCCCCCAGGACCGCGACCGGATGGCGTCGCTGGCGGAGAGGGCCGGTCGGGGTGAGCTGAGGACGGCGGCTGGGGATCTCGTCGGACCTGAGCGCCTGCGCTCGCTCGGCGCCTGCTGGGCGGGGCCGGGGGAGCCGATACGATCCACTACCTCCTGGAGCGCGACCCCGACTGCTGGGCCTTCCGCTACGACCTGGGGCAGTGCCTGCCCTTCGGCGGCAGGTTCCCGCTCTACGCGGTCATCCACGAGTCCTGCTGGGCCGACACCGGAACCACCGACTGGGCCGCCCAGCGGGTGCGCCCCGCGGTCTTCGGTGACGATCCCACCCTGCTGACAGGTGAGCACGTGCGTCGTGAGGTCTTCGTCGAAGACACCGCTTTACGTCCCTGGCTGGAGGTGGCCGACCTCCTGGCCGCGCACGAGTGGCCGGCGCTCTACGACCCGACCCGCCTCAGGTCCACGGCGACCCCTGGGGCGGCCGCTGTCTATGCCCGCGACGTGTTCGTGCCGATGACCACCTCCCTGGAGACGGCTGCGCTCATCCCTGGTCTGCGCACCTGGATCACCAGCGAGTACGAGCATGACGGCTCACGCGCTTCCGGCGGCCGGGTCTTCAAACGCCTGCGCGACCTGGCCACCGGAGTGATCGCCCGCTGACCGGGTGCACGGGTGCGTTCAACGGGCGACCCCGGAGCATGTCGGAGAGAGGGAAGGAGTACTTGGGACGACGTGAGGCGGTCTGTGAGGCGCTCGCCGGGCAGCTGAGAGACGGCTCAGATGTAGATGGTCGGGTCCATCATGAGCTCGGGGTCGGTGCGAGGGTCGCGGGCCCGGCTGGGCACGCCCACGGCGACATGACCCTGCGGGAGGTTCTTCACCAGGACTGCGTTGGCCCCCACCTTGGCCCCGTCCTCGACAGTGACCGGTCCCAGGACCTTGGCGCCGGCGCCGATCTGCACATCGTTGCCGATGGTGGGATGGCGCTTGCCGGGACTCATCGACACCCCGCCCAGAGTCACTCCGTGGAACAGCAGGACGTCATTGCCGACCTCCGCGGTCTCACCGATGACAACGCCCATGCCGTGGTCGATGAAAAATCGCTCACCGATCTTGGCAGCCGGGTGGATCTCGATACCGGTGAAGTTGCGAGCGGCCTGAGACAGGGCGCGCGCCGCGAAGCGGTGCCCCTTGTGCCACAGCTTGTGGGCGGCCCGGTGGGCCCACAGAGCGTGAACGCCCGGGTAGAGGAGAGCCACCTCCACGCTGGAGCGGGCGGCGGGATCGCGCCGGCGGGCCGTGGCCAGGTCTTCGCGGGCCAGGTCCAGAAGGGACCGCTTGGAGTTGTGCATGGTCTGCTCCTCTGATGGGTGACGGTGCGGCTCAGGTGGGCTTGTGAGCCTTCACCTCACTCGCTGCGCCGGTGACAACACCGACGGCGGCTCACCTGTTCCCAGGCTCGCCGCCGTCGGAGGAGTCAGTCGAGGTAGTCCTTGAACAGAGGCGTGGACAGGTAGCGTTCACCGGTGTCCGGCAGGACGGTGACGATGGTCTTGCCCTCAAACTCGGGCGCCGGGCCAGTTCGCCGGCGGCGGCCAGAGCGGCGCCCGAGGAGATCCCCACCAGGAGGCCCTCCTCCGCTGCGGCGCGGCGCGCGTAGGTGATGGCGACGTCGGACTCGATGTGGAGCAGCTCGTCCCAGATGCCCTGGTCGAGGATCTCGGGAACCACGTTGGGGCCCAGACCCTGGATCTTGTGGGGAGCAGCCTGGCCCTCGCTCAGCAGTGGTGACTCGGAGGGCTCGACGCCGTAGATCTTCACCCCGGGCTTCTCCTGGCGCAGTACCTGGCCCACACCGGTCAGTGTGCCCCCGGTGCCGATCCCGGCCACGAAGACGTCGATGTCACCCCCGGTCTGCTCCAGGATCTCCCGGGCCGTGGTCTCGCGGTGGATCTTGGGATTGGCGGGGTTGGTGAACTGGGAGGCGAGGATCGAGTTGGGGGTGGCGGCCTGAATCTCCTCGGCTCGCTCGACCGCTCCGGCCACGCCGCCCTCGGTGGTCAGTACCAGCTCCGCACCGAAGGCGCGCATGATCGCCCGACGCTCCTTTGACATGGTCTCGGGCATGGTGATGATGACCTTGTAGCCCAGGGCGGCTCCACCATGGCCAGGCCGACTCCGGTGTTCCCGGAGGTTGCCTCCACGATGGTGCCGCCGGGCTTGAGGTCGCCGGACTCCTCCGCGGCGCGCACGATGGACAGGGCGATGCGGTCCTTGACCGAGGCGGCCGGCTCGAAGGCCTCCACCTTGGCCAGGACGGTGGCGGGGGCGCCATCGGTGACGCGGTTGATGCGGACCAGGGGAGTGTTGCCGACCAGGGCGGTTGCGTCGGGTGCATACGTCATAGTGATGTCCTTCGGATGTAGGTTGGGTGAGCTCCGTAGTGGTGGATACCGGCGGTGCTGTGTGATGAAGCGATGTCGGGCCCGCAAGAGCTCGTGAGAGGAAGAGAAATGGGGACGGTCCGCGTCCGTCAGGGGTGGCCACGTCGTACGGAGTGGCTCAGACAGCAGGGGTGACCGCCTGCTCCGGGAGCGCCGGGCATGCGCGCAGCGGTACGCGCACAGATGTCGTGGCCTGGCGCCCTACCGACACCGGCAGCAGCACGCGGGCGTGATCGGCATGGAGGACATGGCGGACACGGCGCACATGACGGTCACCACCATCACGGGTCCTCCCTCCGTTCCTCAAGGCGACTGACGGCGCCTACCCGGGCGTGAACTGCTCGTCCGGGGCTCGGTTCCCCGGTTGCTGGTGAAACCCTACCCCGTGTCCGACGGTGATCGCCACATCCATCCGGTATCTGCCCGCATCGTGGTCGCGAGCCCGTCAGCGCGGAGGCCGTGAGCGCCTCGCCGGAGGAACAGGCACCCGGCCCCGGGTATCAGGCCGGGGGCGCAGGGACCTCGATCAGCCGGCTGCCTGCGGGGTCGGCCGTCCCCTCGCCGCGAGTCAGCGCCGCCAGCTGAGTGTGCAGAAGTGCGGGATCGGCGCAGGATGTGGCCAGCACGAGGACGGCGTGGGTCGGTCCCCAGATCGTCTCCTCGACGTGAATGACCGGTGCGGGAGCGGCCGCACCCTCCTCCACTGTCGGCCCCGTTGCCGCGGTGCGATCACGGGAGCGCAGCTCCGCCTCGATCCTGCCGGCCTGAGCCACCGGCACCCGCAGGTCCCACAGATGGAGTAGGGACAGGGTGACACGTGCGGCCGCCTGCAGTGCCTGAGCGGTCGCCTCGGAGTAGGCGCGGACCAGGCCGCCGGTCCCCAGGAGCGTTCCGCCGAAGTAGCGGGTGACGACGACGGTCGTGTTCGCCAGCCCCGTTCCCCGCAGCACATCGAGCATGGGCTGGCCGGCCGTACCGGAGGGCTCGCCGTCGTCATTGGAGCGCTCAGTGGGTGGGGGAGGGGAGGTCAGGGCATACTCGTCCGAGAGATCGGTGAGCGTCAGCGCTGAGCAGTGGTGGCGTGCATCGGGGTAGACGGAGCGCACGCTCGCGATGAAGCCGCGGGCCTCGTCCATGGAGTCCGTGCGGCAGGCGCGCGCCAGGAAGTGGGACTTCTTGATCTCCAGGTCGATCTCGGGCTGCTCCCCGTGGGCCAGAGTGGTGATCCGAGGGAGTTCCTGCTCCTGATATGGCTGGTGCGATGGTGTGCGAGGGGTATGCGGGGCCATGGCAGGATCCTCGCACGGGGTGGACGCGGGACCGATGTCACACGCTTTGAGACGGTCCTGGACTGGAAGCGGTCCTGGCGATGTCGTTATGGTGTCCCTCGGTTCAGTTTTTGAGGGGTCGTCCGATCCCCAGGTTCATGAGAGAGGAGCGGGCCCATGGCAGTGCCGAAGCGGAAGATGTCCCGCAGCAACACCCGCAACCGCCGCTCACAGTGGAAGGCCAAGCTCACCGAGCTCAACACCATCCGCGTCCAGGGCCGCGAGATCTCGGTCCCTCGCCGTCTGGTACGGGCCTACAAGGAGGGCCTCATCGAGCAGTGAGGCTGCTGGTGGAGGGGTGAAACCCCTCATCCATGCGGGTGTAGCTCAATGGTAGAGCCTCTGCCTTCCAAGCAGATTGCGCGGGTTCGATTCCCGTCACCCGCTCTGTGAGCCGAAAGGGGCCGCTCCTCGGCGGCCCCTTTCGTCACGTCACGGGCTGTGGCGCAGTTTGGTAGCGCACCTGCTTTGGGAGCAGGGGGCCGCGGGTTCAAATCCCGCCAGCCCGACCGGAAAACCTCGGAAACAAGCCGAATCGAAAGATAGCTGCTTCCCCCTCGTGGGCTATCCGAGAACACAAATGGCGAGTCAACGGCTACGAGAGGACCAATTATGGCCTACGGGGAAGGCACCATCTACCAGCGCAAAGACGGCAAATGAGTCGCATGCGTCGAAGCCGGCTACACTCCCTCCGACGGCCGCCGAGATCTATGCGACCAAGGCTGACCTTGAGTCGGCGAGGGCGGCCGGCAACGTTGACCTCTCCGGCTACGTCATCAACGACGCCCTCACCCGGTCCCTGGGGTGGGCCGGCTAAGGCTGAGGAGGTGAGCGCCGTCAAGGCGCAGGTCGCGGCCATGCCGACGATCCTCACCCTTGGGAAGAGCGACGCCGTCCCGGCCGGCACGATCATCATCAGGAAGGAGGCGTGATGGCTGACAGCATTATCCCGGCTCTCGAGGCGTGGTGGCGCAGCAAGGGGCAGCGGCGCGACGCCGGCGTGTTCCTTCCCGCCGGGGCCTCAACCACTCCCTACGACGGCTCTGCCGTCCCGGCGGGCTCCCGCCGGTTCACCTTCGAGATCGCCTACTCGGCCGATGTGGGCTCCCAGCTGGACCTGCGCGTGAACTGGTTCAGTGAGGCGAAAAAGAAGATCTCTGGCCCGTTCGACTTGAAGAGTGTGCCGCTGGCTGTGGGGCAGGGGGCGACGGTCGCCGCGGTGGTTGAACTGCCGGCTAACCCGAGTCCCCTGTGGCTTCCGTCCATTAGCGTCCCTGCGGCCGCGAGCGACGTCCTGATCTCATCGCTGAAGGTGTATGAGACTCCGGTCCCGCCGGATCCGACCGGCCCGTCCGTGACTGTGTGGGATGGGGGCCGTGAGGTCGCGGCGACCGTGACTGTGTGGGATGGGGCGAAGGAGATCCCCGTCAGTATCGAGATCCAGGCATAAGGGGGAGTCATGGCAGACGAGAAGACCGAGTACTGCGGGCCGTCGCAGGTGACCATCAACATCGGGGCATCGGGGGTGAGGATCAACGACGAGGGAAGCCGCAGGCCCCGGCCGTGGACCTGTCGGCGTACGTCACCCGTGAGGCGGCGGACGCCGCCTACGCGACCAAGAGTCAGGTCAACGGCATGGGTGACAGCATCCGTGCTACGCGGAACACCGCGGAGCAGACGAAGGCCGATGCGGCGAAGGCCGCTGAGGTGGCCGGGCAGGCTGAGGCGCTGACACAGCAGCTTGCCCGGAACATGGTCCGGTTCGCGCCGGTGGTCCGCCTCGACGCGGGTCAGCCGGTTCCCTGCTGGCACTCCGCTGGGGGCGGTCATTGTCCGCTCGGTGGAGCCGGTGTCCGCGAGCCCGGCCTTGTTCCCGCCGATCAGTGAGTGGCCGAAGGTGAGTGCGGCGGAGGCCGGCGACGGTGTGCGCCTGGACTCCCAGTACCCGGTGCTTGCTCCTGGCCTGGACCAGTTGAAGCCCTCGGAGGGGACGTGGCACCTGACCGTGCGCTACTCCTACCCGGGCGGGAACTTCGGTGAGGAGGAGGGGCAGGCGCCCCTGTACACGGCTCGCCGCTTCCAGGAGGTCGGGCACCCGGCGCAGGTTGACCAGGGAGCCAAGATCACAGACCTGACCGTCCGGAAGGGCGACCATCAGGTGCTCGAAGTGGATATCCGGCCGCGTGAGGTTGATCCGAGCGTGGGTGACGTGTGGGGCATCTGGTTGGAGGCTCCAATCCCGTCGCTGACGGTTCACGACGTCGTTCTGCGCCGCACTGTCTGACGGCTGAGATGGCTTCTTGAATGGCTGGGCGCCCCTGCTACCTACCCGGGTAGTGGGGGCGCTTTCGTCGTCTCTGAGGGTGCGTTTTTGGCTTGATTCCGGGGCTTGCGTGGTGTCTCGTAAGTATGGCTAGTTTTGGGATGGCTGGTCGGTGGTTTGGTGAGTGTTTTCAGGGGGGCACCCTTGGGATGTCGCCTGCTTTGGGAGCAGAGGACCGCGGGTTCAAATCCTGTCAGCCCGACTCCTCGTCCTGTGGGCGACGGCGTGCGCGCAGATCACATTGGGAGCGCGTCGACACTGGATGCGTGGCCGGTGAATATGCTGATGCGCCCGACGGTCATAACGCACCGCGCCGGGCGTCTCCGCCTGTGTCCAGACTCATGCGCCAGGTGTGGAGGCAGCATCGATCCCACTGTTCGTTTGCCCTAAGATGGCACGGATTGACGCCACAGACGCGCGTCCGCCGAGCGCCTCCGAGCACGTCGGTGTTACCGCAGAACTCAGACCTTGGGAGCAACCCCCGTGAAGACCACTGTCGAGAATCTTGACCCCAGTCGCATCAAGCTGACCGTTGAGGTCCCTTATGAGGAGCTCAAGCCCAGTCTGGATGCCGCCTACAAGGAGATCGGCTCCCAGATCCAGGTCCCCGGCTTCCGTCGCGGTCACGTCCCCAACCGGGTCATCGATCAGCGCGTCGGCCGTGGGGCCGTCATCCAGGAGGCCGTCAACAACAAGCTTTCCGACTTCTACCGGGACGCCATCACCGAGGCCGAGCGGGTCCCGATGCTCCAGCCCGAGGTCGACGTCGTCGAGCTGCCCAACGCCACCGGTGAGAACGGCGGTCAGCTGGCCTTCACCGCAGAGGTCACTGTTCGTCCCGTCATCGAGCTGCCGGACCTGGGTAAGGCCAAGCTGACCGTGGACGCCGTCGAGGTCGCCGACGAGGACGTCGACACCGAGTTGGATAACCTGCGTGCCCGCTTCGGCTCCCTGAAGTCCGTGGGCCGCAAGGCCAAGACCGGCGACTTCGTCACCATCGACCTCAAGGCCGTCATCGACGGTGAGGAGGTTGATTCCATCTCCGGTGTCTCCTACGAGATCGGCAAGGGCAACATGCTCAAGGGCCTGGACACCGCCCTGCGTGGTCTGAAGACCGACGAGTCCGCCACCTTCACCACTGAGCTGGCCGGCGGGGAGCACGCCGGTGAGCAGGCCGAGGTCACAGTGACCGCCACTGCCGTCAAGCAGCGTGAGCTGCCCAAGGTCGACGACGAGTTCGCCCAGCTGGCCTCCGAGTTCGACACCGTCGAGGAGCTGCGTGAGGACCTCGTCAAACAGGTCACCGAGCGCAAGACCGGCGAGCAGGCAGTCGCTGCCCGCGAGGCTCTCCTCGAGCACCTGCGCAGCGAGGTCGCCTTCGACGTCCCCGAGGCCGTCGTTGAGGCCGAGGTTGCCCAACACCTCCAGGCCGAGGGCAAGCAGGGCGACGAGGAGCACGCCAAGGAGATCCGCGAGGACATCGTCACCGGTGTGCGCGACCAGATCATCCTCGATGTCCTGGCTGAGGACCTCAAGGTCGGTGTGGCTCAGGACGAGCTGCTGGAGTTCCTCTTCCAGACCGCCCAGCAGTACGGCATGGAGCCCGCTCAGTTCCTCCAGGGCGCTCAGCAGGCCGGTCAGATCCCCGCCTTCGTCTCCGAGGTCGCCCGAAACAAGTCGCTGGCCATGGCGCTGCGCCAGGTTGCGGTGGTTGATTCCAAGGGCGAGACTGTGGACCTGTCCGCCTTCATCGGTTCCGACGAGGATGACGCCGCCGCGGCGGCCCAGGCCGCAGCCGTTGCCACGGCGCAGGATGCCGACTCCGCTGAGGATGAGGACGCCGAGTGAGTCGATGACGCTGAAGGCGCATATGAGCTGAGCGTTCCCGCTCAAGCGGGATGCCCTGAGTCAAACAGACGGGCCCACCTTCCAGGAGAAGGTGGGCCCGTTGCCGTGCCGGGGAGCGCTGCCGGGACGACTGTGCCGGCCGTGGCCGACGGGCGCGTCCCGGATGAGGGTCAGCTTGCCGTAACAAGTTCCTTGCGCTTGGGACGAATGACTCCGAAGTTGCGCTCAGGAATCGCCATCTTGAAATAGTAGGCGACACCGATGGGGACCACGATGAGACTGACGAAGAGGCAATAGAAGGGCTGGAAGATCAGCCACTTGTTGCCGTGGTCCCAGTGAAGCCACACGATAGCGGCGTAGTAGATGAACAGTGCGAGCAGAAGTGTCCATCCGGGATTCACAACAGCTATCCACCTGAGGACGAACATGCTGATCACCACGATGCCGCTGTACAGCCACAGGAAGGGGTGCTGGAAGACGAATCTGAAGTTGATGATGAAAAGTCTGAAGGAACCGCCGCTCCAGGCGATCCGCTGGCGCCACCATGAGTACAGCGTGTCGGGTGCGTTGGTGTTGACGTGGGCAAGAATGTGAACGGTCTTGTATCCCAGTGCGTCTCCGATAATTCCGGACTCGATGTCATTGCCCTGGAAGAACAGCGAGTGACGGGCCATGATCTGGCGCATGACGTCGGTTTTTCCGATATGAAGGGCGCCGCTGAGCAGCCACGGCATGATTCTGCGGGCACGCATCGAGACCACATACTCGTGGCGCTGCATCTGAACGATGAAGGGCCCCTTCTTCTGGGGCACGATGGTGACCGAGGCGAAGTCGGCCTTGTTGGCCACCAGGGCGCCGATGATGTGGGTCAGCGGTTCCTGCGCCGTGGTATCGGCGTCAAGGCAGACGATGTAGGAGTTGAGGGGGGGCGGCCAGCAGTGCGTCTCGTACGACCGTGTCCCGGGTGATGCCTGAGGTGCTCCGCTTGCGGCCCACCTTACGCGGGACGTAGTTGCTGCGGAAGATTCTGAACCCGTAGCGAACGGCGATGTCCTCAAGGTCTCGGTAGAACTCCTCGGACTCGCCGGAGGTGGTGCATAGGACTACTCGATCTCCATACGGACGCAGATAGTCCGCATTCTGCAGATACTTGACATTTCCGTAGATCGGCACCAGGACACTGAAGTCGTCCGAGGTGATGTTCGGATTCAGCTCCACGGCTTTATACCACTTTGAGGTGATGCCGGCCCAGATGTCAATTCCGATCCAGAACAGGATTCCCACCAGCAGGGTAATGACGATCATGCAGCGGTCCTCTCAGATGCATGGAGTTGTGCGAGCGTGCTGAACACAGTGGCCCCTTACTGGGTGGTACGGCAAGCGGAAAGACGTGATGTTCGAGTAGGGGCGGGTTTATTGAATCGTAAAAGAATTCTGCTGGCTGACGGCGGTGAGAAGCCGGGCGAACGAGGGCTTTGGTGTCGTCAGGCAGGCGGGCGCTCCAACGTTATTGGTCGGATAAAATCGATGGTGCCACGCCCTCCTCGTCGATGCCACGATCTGGGAAGCGGGTCACGTCAAGATCTCGGGCGCCTACAACCTAACCCACCGAAGGTTTAGTTATCCTACAAGAAGGCGTGAACTGGCTTACCGCGACTTCATGTCTGGAGGCTCGAGTGATCCGCAACACTGCGCCTGATGTCTCAGGTGAGCCTGGTCGTCCGAATTTTTTGGTGCACCTGGATGACGTGCTTGATTTAGTGGATTTCACAAGGAAATGGGGTGAGGGCGAAGACTCGACGCTTCGCTCCCCACCCCATGCGGCGGTGGTCGCCTATCGGTTGGCTGCTGATCGGTGGCGGTTGCCCTTTCCCGGGGCTACCTCTCGCCCGCTGGGGCGACCTTGTCGACGTCGACCATCACCAGCTGCATGCGGCACGGCGTCACGGCTGTCAGTGCGTGACGGTCACCGGGTGCCAGGTAGATAACGTCCCCGGCACCCATCCGCTCGGTGCGCTCACCGATGGAGAAGTCCATCTCGCCCTCCAGGAGTGTGACGATCACCGCCCGGGGGGGATGAGTGCTCGGTGAGGACCTGACCGCCGTCGAAGGTGAAGACGACGGTGCGCAGGATGTCGTTGTTGACGACGACCCGTGAGGTGGTCGCCTCCTCGGAGATGGGAAGTGCGGCGTTGAGGCCGAGTCGGAACAGGGACTCGGTGGCTGGGGTGCTGGATGAGGGGGACATGTGTGCTCCTACGGTGTTGGGTGATGAGGGCCGTGAAGGTTGTGGGGGCTGAGACGATCACGCCATGAGGATGCGGCATCACGGGGATGGGACGATGACCGTCAGTGCAGACAGTACCGGCGACGCGGTCGAGGGGCGATCCGCAGGGGATGCGCCACGGACTGCGGGGGATACCCAATGGGGGTCCTTCCGCGATCGGTGCACTGCGCCGTGGGCGAAAAGGGTGCGATGGCGGGCATGGTGGCCGGGGGCGTCGCGTTAGCGTTGGCGATACCGACCATGAGAGGACTGACGTGAGCGAGCTCTATACACCCGCTGCGGTCGCCCCTCCCCAGGCATCTGACGCCGCAGGCGCGGGCCTGGGGTTGACCGACTCCATCTATAACCGCCTCCTCAAGGAGCGCATCATCTGGCTCGGCTCCGAGGTGCGTGACGACAACGCCAACGCCATCTGCGCCCAGATGCTGCTGCTGGCTGCCGAGGATCCCGAGCGGGACATCTACCTCTATATCAACAGCCCCGGCGGTTCGGTGACCGCTGGTATGGCCATCTTGGACACCATGGAGTATGTCCAGCCCGACGTCGCTACCGTGGCCACGGGACTGGCTGCGTCCATGGGGCAGCACCTGCTGTCGGCCGGTGCCAAGGGCAAGCGCTACCTCACCCCGCACGCCCGGGTGCTCATGCACCAGCCCTCCGGCGGCGCGGGGGGCTCGGCCACGGACATCCGCATCAACGCCGATCTCATCATCAAGATGAAGCAGGAGTTGGCGGAGATCACGGCGGCCAACACCGGGCACACGGTGGAGGAGATCATCGCCGATTCCGACCGCGACCACTGGTTCTCGGCCCAGGAGGCCCTGGAGTACGGCTTCGTCGACCACATCGTGCGCTCCAGCCGCGAGATCGGCAAGCAGAACGGAGACAACTGACATGTCCTCGACTCGCCCCTACTTCGAGGCCGTGGCCCGACAGACCGGTGCCTTGCCGCAGGCCCGATACGTGCTGCCCCAGTTCGAGGAGCGCACCGCCTACGGCTTCAAGCGTCAGGATCCCTATGCCAAGCTCTTCGAGGAACGTATCGTCTTCATGGGTGTCCAGGTCGACGACGCCTCGGCCGACGACATCATGGCCCAGCTGCTGGTCCTGGAGTCGCAGGACTCTGATGGCTTGATCACCATGTACATCAACAGCCCCGGCGGCTCCTTCACGGCGCTGACGGCGATCTACGACACCATGCAGTACATCAAGCCGCAGGTGCAGACCGTGTGCTTGGGGCAGGCCGCTTCCGCTGCCGCCGTGCTCCTGGCGGCCGGCAGTGAGGGCAAGCGCCTGGCCCTGCCCAACGCGCGCGTCCTCATTCACCAGCCCGCTATGGAGGGGATGCAGGGGCAGGCCAGCGACATTGAGATCGTCGCTGACGAGATGGACCGTATGCGCTCCTGGCTGGAGGACACCCTGGCCGCACACACCGGCCGGGACCGCGAGAAGATCCACGCCGACCTTGAGCGCGACAAGATTCTCACGGCCGCAGCCGCCAAGGAGTACGGAATCGTGGACCAGGTGCTCACCTCTCGCAAGGCCCCGGCGTCTCCGCACTCCTCCTGAGGGGCCATCGGGATGCAGGCCGGACTGTCGACGCTGTGCTGACACTGCGTGCGGTGCTCCCTCCCGTGACCGGCGGGAGCGCCGCACGCGCAGCCGGTGGAAATCAGACCAGCAAACGCTGGCAGCATGGTGCTGAACGTGGCATATTGCGGACTGGACACGCCGCCATGTCCTCGGCGCACCTGCCGTCTCAGCCCGTAGGCTGACGCAGGACCGCCCTGGCGCGGGGGCAGATGACGAAACCTGGAGGAAACTGTGGCACGTAACGCTGAGAGTGTCGATCTGCTCAAGTGCTCCTTCTGCGGCAAGAGCCAGAAGCAGGTCAAGAAGCTCATCGCCGGGCCTGGTGTCTACATCTGTGACGAGTGCATCGAGCTGTGCAACGAGATCGTCGACGAGGAGCTGAGCGACTCCGGTGCCGGTGTGCCTCTCGAGCTTCCCAAGCCCCAAGAGATCTTCAACTTCCTCAACCAGTACGTCATCGGCCAGGAGGCCGCAAAGCGCGCCATGAGCGTGGCGGTCTACAACCACTACAAGCGCGTCCAGGTCAAGGAGCGCTCCGTGGCCGAAGGCGACGGCCTGGAGCTGGGCAAGTCCAACATCCTCCTGCTGGGTCCCACCGGGACCGGTAAGACCCACCTGGCCCGAACGCTGGCTCGCCTTCTCGATGTCCCCTTCGCCATCGTGGATGCTACGGCTCTGACCGAGGCCGGATACGTCGGCGAGGACGTGGAGAACATCCTCCTCAAGCTCATTCAGGCCGCTGACGGCGACGTCAAGCGTGCTGAGAAGGGCATCATCTATATCGACGAGATCGACAAGATCGGTCGCAAGGCGGAGAACCCCTCGATCACCCGCGACGTCTCAGGTGAGGGCGTTCAGCAGGCCCTGCTCAAGATCATCGAGGGGACAACAGCCTCCGTGCCGCCCGGTGGCGGGCGCAAGCATCCGCACCAGGAGTTCCTGGAGATCGACACCACCAATATTCTCTTCATCGCCGCAGGCGCCTTCGCCGGTATCGAGGAGATCGTGCGCCAGCGTCAGCGCAAGGAGTCCGGCGCCCAGATGGTGGGCTTCGGAGCGCAGCTGACTGGCGGCACGGGCTCGCAGGACGTCTTCACCTCACCGGTGCGCCCCGAGGACCTCCACAAGTTCGGCCTTATTCCCGAGTTCATCGGCCGCCTGCCCGTCATCGCCACGGTCCAGGACCTGGGGGTGCGCGAGCTCGTGCGCGTCATGACCGAGCCCAAGAATGCTCTGGTCTCGCAGTACCAGTACCTCTTCAGTCTCGACGGCGTCGAGCTTGAGCTGACTGATGCGGCCATTGAGGCGGTGGCCTCCCTCGCCCTGGAGCGCAAGACCGGTGCCCGTGGGCTGACCTCCATCGTCGAGGAGGTCCTGGGGCAGTCCATGTTCGAGGTCCCCTCTCTGCCTGAGGTTGGGCGCGTCCTCGTCGACGCCGATGCCGTCAGGGGCACCGGGAAGCCCAGTTACCAGTCCGGATCGGGCACGCTGCGCTCGACGAACAAGGTGGGGGGAGCGGAGCCGGACCGCATGAACGAGGGGCAGGACGTCGTTCCCCAGCAGCTGGCCGTCTACCGGGACACCATCGACAACCTCGACGCTGCCCTCGTCCATCTCCTGGCCGAACGCTTCCGCTGCACTCAGCAGGTGGGCCTGCTCAAGGCCCGGCTGGAGCTGCCGCCGGCCGACCCCCGGCGTGAGCGGCAGCAGGTGGCGCGTCTGCGGGACCTGGCCGAGGAGTCCGGCCTCGACCCGATCTTCGCCGAGAAGTTCTTCACCTTCATCGTTGCCGAGGTCATCCAGCACCATGAGGAGATCCGCGACGACCACGAGGCCGAGCGCGCCAAGCAGTCGTAGCCGCGGGAACCACCGGGTGCATCCTGTCAGGTGAGTTCCCGCTGGCTCGCCTCGACATGAGCTCTGGAGTGCGGCCGGTTCAGGACAGAGTGGTCGACAATGGCGCCGTGCTCGTCGACTCCCGGTGCTGGCCGATGGCGTCGCAGCTGGATCGTGAGACGGTCTCTAGTCCTGTGACGGCGAGACAGCGGTGCTGGGGACGAGTGGAGTGCGCGTGTAGAGCGCCTCGATCTCGGCCGAGAAGCGCTTCTCCGCCTCGGCGCGGCGCACCTTGAGCGAGGGGGTCAACAGGCCGTTGGCCACAGTGAAGTCCGTGGGCAGCACCTCGAAGGTGCGGATCGACTCCGCCCGTGAGACCGCCTCATTGGTCCGGGCCACCGCCCGCTCCAGTGCGGCGCGCACCCGCGGGTCCCGGGCGGCGTCGACGACGGTCATCTCCCCCAGCCCGTGGGAGGACAGCCACAGCGGCAGCATCTCCGCATCCAGGGTGAGGAGCGCGCCGACGCAGGGGCGGTTCTCACCGACGACGAGCACCTGGCTGACCAGGGGGTGACCCCGCAGACGGTCCTCCAGAGGGGCCGGGGCGACGTTCTTCCCTCCGGCGGTGACGATGAGCTCCTTCTTGCGCCCGGTGATCCTCAGGAAGCCCTCAGTGCCCTCGAAGGAGCCGATGTCCCCGGTGCGCAGCCAGCCGTCGGAGGTGAAGGCCTCGGTCGTGGCCTCGGGGTTGTTGTGGTACCCCGTGAAGGTGCCGATGCCCCGAACCAGGATCTCTCCGTCGTCGTCTAGGCGGATCGAGCAGCCGGGAAGCGGGGTGCCGACGGTCCCGATCCGAGTGGCCTCGGGCAGGTTGACGCTGCACGGCCCCATGGTCTCGGTCAGGCCGTAGCCCTCCAGGACAGTGACTCCGGCGCCGCGGTAGAAGTGCCCCAGGCGCTCGCCCAGGGGCCCGCCCCCGGAGACCACGTGCGTGACCTGCCCGCCCAGTACGGAGCGCAGAGTGGAGAAGACGAGCTTGTCGAAGGCGGTGCGTTGAGCCTTGAGCCGGCGTGACGGTCCTTCAGGGGTGTCCAGGGCTCGCGAGTAGGCGATTGCGGTCTTGGCCGCCAGACGGAAAACCTTCTGCTTGGCGCCGGTCGCCTTGGCATCTGCGGCGTTATAGATCTTCTCGAAGACCCGGGGGACGGCCAGGACCGCCGTGGGCCGGAAGGAGCCCAGGTCGTTGACGAGATTGCGCACGTCGGGCACGTGCCCCAGCACTCCCGTACGCGAGCAGACGACCGCGATCTCCACGAACCGGCCGAGCACATGGGCCAGGGGCAGGAACAGCAGGAAACGGACCTCGGTCCCGCCCAGGACCTCGGGTACGTGCGGGCAGGCGTTGACGCACAGGTGCACGAGGTTGCCGTGGCTGAGCTCGACTCCCTTAGGGCGGCCGGTCGTGCCGGAGGTGTAGACGATCGTGGCCAAGGACCGTGAGGTCAGGGCCGCGCTGCGCCGGTCGAGCTCGCCGGAGTCCACGCCGCGACCGGACTTGATGAGCCCCAGCACGTCCTCGCGTTCGACGCACAGCACCTGCAGGCTCTCCAGCTCGGGCACGGTGGAGGCCAGTGCACCGACCATGGAGGCCATGGCCTCGTTCTCGACGACGATGAGCTTCACGCCGGCGTCGGTGAGGATCCACTGGGCCTGCTCGGCCGAGGAGGTCTCATAGACGGGGACGACGACGAGGCCCGCCTCCCAGGCGGCGAAGTCCAGAAGTGTCCACTCGTACGACGTGTGCGACATGATGCTGACGGCGTCGCCGGGCTGAAGACCTCGGGCCACCAGCCCCGCGGCCACTTCACGCACCTGGGTGCGGAAGGCGCTGGCGCTCATCTCCCGCCAGCGCCGACCCAGGGAAGACTTGCGGGCGATGAGTCCGCCGTCGGGACTGCGGCGCACACGCTCGGCCAGCGCCCAGGGCGTCGTCATGCCGTTGTGAACCGGGACCAGGAGCTCGGTGGCGTGCTCTCCGGACGGGGCGGAGGGACTGGAGTCGGCCGGTCGGGCGGAGGCGTCGGTCATGGTCGCAAGTATGCCCGCCTGAGGCGAGTGATGAGGTTTGCTCCCGTCTACTCCTGCGGCCCTTTGCGCGTGGAGCTGTAGATGTCTGAGATGACGTCGGCGTGGGCCTCCATGACCGGGCCGCGCTTGACCTTCAGTGATGGGGTGAGCAGGCCGTTGGCCTCAGTGAAGTCGGTGGGCAGTACCCGGAAGGCGCGGATCGACTCGGCCCGGGAGACCGCGCGGTTCGTGCGCGCCACGGCCCGGTCCAGGGCGGCGAGCACCTGCGGGTGGGAGGAGGCCTCGACGACGTCCATCGCCGCCAGCCCGTGGTTGCGCAGCCACTGGGGGAGCATCTCCTTGTCCAGTGTGATGAGTGCGGAGATGAAGGGCTCCCCGTCCCCGATCACGAGCACCTGGCTGATGAGCGGGTGACCGCGCAGGCGGTCCTCGAGCTGGGCCGGGGAGACGTTCTTGCCACCTGCGGTGACGATGAGCTCCTTCTTGCGCCCGGTGATGCGCAGGTAGCCGTCAGCATCGAGGGCGCCGATGTCGCCGGTGCGGAACCAACCGTCGGCGGTGAAGGCCTCGGCAGTGGCCTCGGAGTTGTTGTGGTAGGTGGAGAAGACGCCCATACCGCGGACCTGGATCTCGTCATCCTCGCCAATGCGGATCTCGTTGCCGCAGACGGGCGGACCGACGGTGCCGATCTTGTTGAGCCAGTCGGTGTTAACGCTGACCGGGCCGATGGTCTCGGTCAGGCCGTAGCCCTCCAGGATGGCCAGGCCCAGTCCGCGGTAGAAGTGGCCCAGACGCCGCCCCAGCGGCCCTCCGCCGGAGATGATGAAGCGGGCGTTGGGGCCCATGAGTCCCCGGATCTTGCGGAAGACGAGACGGTCCGCCACGGAGTGCGCCCGACGGAGGCCGCGGGAGGCGCCCTCCGGGGTGTCCAGGGCGCGGGAGTAGGCGATGGCGACCTTGGCGGCCCAACGGAACAGCTTGAGCTTGGCGCCGCTGCCGGCCTTGGCGTCGGCGGCGTTGTAAATCTTCTCCAGGACGCGCGGGACGGCCAGGATGTAGGAGGGGGCGAAGGACTGCAGGTCGGGCAGGAGGGTCTTAGCGTCGGGGGTGTGCCCCAGTACGCCCTCGCCGGCCAGGGACAGCAGTTGGAGGCAGCGGGCGTAAACGTGGGCCAGCGGCAGGAACAGCAGCAGGCGCACATTGCCGCCCCACAGGACGCCGGGCAGGTAGCGCACCCCGTGGTAGGGGATGCCGACGGCGTTGCGGTGGGTGAGCTCAACGCCCTTGGGGCGGCCCGTGGTGCCGGAGGTGTAGATGATGGAGTAGACGTCGTCGACCGTGAGGGCGTTGGTGCGCTGGTCGATCTGGGCGGGGCTGACGCCCGAGCCCGCCTGGACAATCGTGGTGATCGCGTCGGAGTCCAGCGCCAGGACCCTCACCGGCTGCTCGAGGCCTGCGACGGCACCGCGTACAAGCTCGGCCAGCGTGCCGTTCTCGGTGATGACCAGACGCACGTCGGAGTCGGTGACGATCCACTCGACCTGCTCGGCCGAGCTCGTCTCGTAGATGGGTACCGAGATGAGGCCCGCGCGGGCGATGGCCATGTCCAGGAGGAACCAGTCGTAGGAGGTGTGCGCCATGATGCCGATGGCGGTGCCCGCCTCGAGCCCCATGCCGATGAGGCCCGCAGCCACATGGGCCACCTCTTCGCCGAAGGCTCGGGCCGAGACCTCCTGCCAGTCCCCCGACAGGGGTGACTTACGGGCCACGAGTGGCCGGTCACCGCTGCGGGCGATGCGGTCGGCGAGCAGCCACGGAACCGACCAGTGCGCCTCGGGCTGGAAGGGGATCTCGGTACCGGAGACCCCGCCGGCCATGTGGCCGGGATAGCGCGGCGGCCTGGTGCTGGTGGCCTGGGGCGAGGAGTGATGAGAGCTCACGGCCTCATTGTGTCAGGCAGTGGTCAGGGCGGCGCACCGTTGAGGTGAGAGAAGGAGGGCGACGCTGTGGAGGTTTTCACAGGAGACGCGTGGTGGTCTCGTGGAGATCACGGGGCTCGAGTGATGGGTGGTGAGCCTGCGGTTCGGAGGTTCCTCTCAAGGGATCCGGGACGGCGAGCGCCAAAAGGTTTGACCGGTCGGTTGCAGATGTGTAACGTGCATCTCATGCCCAAGTCGACGCGCGTCGACAATGTGGGTCCTTCCGGAACGGAGCCGATGGGCTCCGCAACAGTTTCAAGGAGGAAACACACATGACACCCCTACCCCGTCGTCAGTTCATCCAGGGGTCGGCCCTGGCTGCGGTGCTGGCCTCCGTCGGGGCCTGCTCCACCTCCCGCGGAGACGACGACGGTCCCGTCACCTTTGAAGGCACCGGACCAATCACCTGGGTCCAGGGCAAGGACAACTCGGCCGGCAAGGTGCAGGCCAGGATCGATGAGTGGAACAAGGCCAACCCCGGCGAGGAGGTCAAGCTCATTGAGCTCTCCGCCGAGGCGGACCAGCAGCGCACTGCCCTCGTCAACGCCGCCAGAATCAACTCCAATGCCTACGACGTCGTCTCTCTGGACAACGTCTGGGTCTCCGAGTTCGCGGCCAACCGGTGGGTAGTCGAGCTGCCCCAGGACGAGCTCAAGAACGACGACATCCTCGAACCCGTGTGGAAGACGGGCGTGTACAAGGACAAGCTCTTCGCGGTCCCCTTCGTCACTGATGCACCGGTGATGTTCTACCGCAAGGACTTCCTGGCCAAGGCTGGCGTCGCGGTCCCCAAGACCTGGGACGAGGTTAAGACCGCCATCGACAAGGTTCGGGCCCTACCAGGCCACGAGAACATTGGAGGGTTCGGCGGCCAGTTCGCCAAGTACGAGGGCCTGACCTGCTGCGCCTCGGAGTTCATCCACACCGCCGGCGGCGGTTTCTATGACGCCGATACCCAGGTCATCCTCGACTCCACCGAGTCGGTCAACGGCCTGCAGTGGCTCATCGACGGCTTCTCCAAGGGCTACATCCCCAAGGAGTCCTTGGAGTGGAAGGAGGAGGACGGACGTAACGCCTTCGAGGCGGGCGACCTCCTCTTCTACCGTCAGTGGCCCTACCAGTACGCCAACAACAAGGAGTCCCTGGGAACGGACAAGTTCGACGTCGCCGCCCTGCCGAGCATCGATGGCAAGCCATTCGTGCCGACCCTGGGTGGGCACAACTGCGCCATCACCAAGGGATCGAAGAACAAGGCGACCGCCTTGAAGTTCGTCAAGTGGTGGATCAACGAGGAGTCTCAGCGCTACCAGCTCAAGACCCAGACGCTCGCCCCGATCCTCGGTTCCCTCTACGACGACCCCGAGCTTCTCAAGGAGTTCCCCTACCTGCCGATCCTCAAGCAGAGCCTTGAGAACGCCAAGAGCCGTCCCCAGGCCGTCTACTACGGCGATGTCACCGCCAAGATCCAGGACAGCGTCTATCCCGCGATCCAGCATCCGGGGAGCCGGTCCTCCAAGGACGTCATCGCCACCCTGAGCAGCGACCTGGGGAAGCTGGAGGGATAAGGCGCCGGTACCGGCGACTGCCGCAGGCGGCGTCACGCGTGAATCCGGTCAGGTCAACTTAGGTCAACATGGACAGTTAAAAGGACGGTCAAAGAACAGTCATGAGTACAACGACGCACTCCGAGCAAGTCGTCAATCACCAGTCCAAGAGCTCCAAGGCCCAGGCCCGTCTGGCCTGGCTGCTCATCTCGCCCACGGTGCTGGTTCTGACGATCGTCATCCTCATCCCCATCGCGCAGTCCCTCTACCAGTCGCTCTTTGGGCGGCCCCGTCTGGAGGACAACGGCTTCTTCTCCACCACAGAGCCCTTTGTGGGTCTGAAGAACTACACCGACATCTTCTCCAGCGCAGGCGGACGGTTCTGGGAGGCCTTCTACAACACCACCCTGTTCGGCGTGGTCACCGTGGTCCTGGAGACAATTCTGGGCGTAGCCATGGCGCTCATCATGCACAAGGCGATGAAGGGACGTGGCATCGTGCGCGCCTCCATCCTCGTGCCCTGGGCGATCCCGACCGCTGTCTCCGCCATCCTGTGGGGCTGGATCTTCAACCAGAACGGTGTGGCCAACGCGATCCTGGGCCAGCACGTCATGTGGGCTCAGGGGATCTGAGCGCCAAGATGGCCATCATCATTGCCGACGTGTGGAAGACGGCGCCCTACATCGGGCTGCTCACGCTGGCCGGGCTCCAGCTCATTCCCGACGAGGTCTATGAGGCCGCCAAGATCGACGGTGCGAGCGCCTGGAAGCGCTTCACCTCCATCACCCTTCCGCTGGTCAAGCCCGCGCTCGTCGTGGCCGTGGTCTTCCGGGCCCTGGACGCCTTGCGTATGTTCGACCTGCCCTACATCCTCATCGGCCCCAGGAAGGGCAGCGTGGAGACCCTCTCCATGCTGGTCCAGGACGAGAGCTCCAACTCCCGCTACGGCAGTGCCGCGGCATACGCCCTCATTCTGTTCCTCTACGTCTTCGTCTTCGCCGTCGCGTTCCTGAAGATCACCAACACCGACCTCAGCGGCAACGATGAGGCTCGGCGCAAGCGCAATGAGCGCAAGCTGCCGGTCAGCGCCTTCTTTAAGCGCTCCGGTTCCTCCTCCCCGGCCTCTCAGACGGATACTGAAAGGAGCCAGCAGGCATGAGCACCTCCACCGCTGCACCGGTTCGCAAGACCAAGAGGGACTGGGGAAGCCTCTTCTCCTACGCCGGTATCGTCCTCATCGTCATCTACTGCCTGGCGCCCTTCTACTGGATGCTGGTCTCCTCACTGCGCCCCGACAGTGAGATCTTCGAGAACAGCTGGTGGCCCCGGCACCCCTCGCTGGAGAACTATCGGGCCGTCTTCTCCGAGAAGAACGACTTCGCCAACGGCCTCATCAACTCCCTGGTTGTCTCGATCATCGTAACGATCGTGGCGCTGGCCATAGCCACCTTCACCGCCTACGCCCTGGCGCGCCTCGACTTCCGGGGCAAGGGCCTGCTGATGCTCCTCATCATCGCCACCTCGATGTTCCCGCTCGTGGCCATCATCGTGCCCCTGCTGAAGAACTTCGCTGCTTGGGGCTGGACGGATACTTACCAGGCGATGATCGTCCCGGATCTGTCCTTCTCCCTGCCGCTGGCGGTGTGGAACCTGACGAGCTTCTTCCGGCAGATGCCCCAGGAGCTCGAGCAGTCCGCCATGGTCGACGGATGCACCCCCGGCCAGGCCTTCCGCAAGGTGATCCTCCCGCTGGCGGCACCGGGAATCTTCACCACCGCCATCATCATCTTCATCGGTGCCTGGAACGAGTTCCTCGTGGCTGTCACAATGATCATCAACCCCTCGATGCAGCCGGCCACAGTGCTGCTGTCGAAGTTCACCGGGGACTCCCAGTTCAACACACCCTTCGGCTCCCAGATGGCGGCTGGAGTCATCATGACGCTGCCGCTGGTCATCATGGTGCTGCTCTTCCAGCGCCGGATCGTGGCCGGACTGGCAGCAGGAGGTCTCAAGCAGTAGGACAGCTGCAGCCCTGGCCCGGCTCACTGGAGAGTCCGCCCATCACCCGTTCGTCTCTGTGGGGCGGCAGCACCGCGCCGCCCCACAGAGATCGTTCGGGACGATGCTGGTTGCCTCCGGCCTCCCGCTTCACCCGCCCTCGTCTTCATTCACCTGGCCGCAGCGCCGCGGCCCGACCAGGACCCTGCTTATGACCTCGACCAGTGCCCGCCCGCAGGGTCTCCTGCCACGCACCGACACCGACGCCTGGTGGCGCGATGCCGTCATCTACCAGATCTACCCCCGTTCCTTCGCCGACGCCAACGGCGACGGCATCGGTGATATCCAGGGGATCCGGGAGCACGTCGACCACCTGATGGCACTCCGAGTGGACGCCGTGTGGCTCTCGCCCTTCTACCCCTCGCCCCAGGTGGATGCCGGCTACGACATTTCCGACTACTTCGACCTGGCCCCCGAGTACGGCTCCCTGCAGGACCTCGACACCCTCATCGCCGACCTCCACGAGGCAGGCATCCGCGTCATCATCGACTTGGTCCCCAACCACTCCTCCGACCAGCACGCCTGGTTCCGCGCCGCCCTGGATGCGGGCCCGGGGTCCCCCGAGCGCGACCGCTACATCTTCCGCCACAGCGATAACGGCGCCCCGAACAACTGGGGCTCGCTCTTCGGCGGGCCGGCCTGGCAGCCGGTGGAGCCGCTCACCGGCCGCAGTGAGGACCGGGGCTGGTACTACCTCCACCTGTTCGCTGCCGAGCAACCCGACTTCAACTGGTCCAACGAGGACGTCCACGAGCACTTCCGCGCCTTCCTGCGCTTCTGGGTGGAGCGCGGTATCGACGGCTTCCGGGTGGACGTCGCCCATGGCCTGGTCAAGGCCGAGGGCCTGCCCGACGACGACCTCGGTCCCGACCGCTGGAACGTCGCCGGCTCCCAGGACGGGGACACGGCCCGCGAGAAGCTGCCCGACGTCGGACCGGCCTTCAACCAGCCCGGGGTCCACGACATCTACCGCGAGTGGCGCCGCGTCCTGGACGAGGTCGGCACGGACATCCTCCTGGTCGCTGAGGCCTGGGTACCCACGGAGGCCGATGCCGCCCTGTACGTGCGCGCCGACGAGATGAGCCAGGCCTTCAACTTCCCCTTCCTGACCACAGGATGGGACGCCGATGGGCTGCGACGCGTCATCGACGTCTCCCTGAGCGAGTACGGCGCCGTCGGAGCGCCCGCCACCTGGGTGCTGTCCAACCACGACGTCGTGCGCCACGCCTCCCGCCTGGCCTACCCCGCCGACGTGGACACCGACCCCGGGATCGGGCCGAAGGACCCCCAGCCCGACGCCGCGCTCGGCCTGGCCCGGGCTCGCGCCGCCACCCTGTTCATGCTGGGCCTGCCCGGCAGCGCCTACCTCTACCAGGGTGAGGAGCTGGGACTGCCCGAGCACACCACCATGGAGGACGAGGCCCGCCAGGACCCCCTGTGGGAGCGCACCAACCACCTCGTGACGGGACGTGATGGCTGCCGGGTTCCCCTGCCCTGGACACGGGACGGGGTCTCCTACGGCTACAGCACCACCGGCCGCACCTGGCTGCCCCAGCCCGAGGGGTGGGGCAGCTGCTCGCCCGAGGCCCAGGAGGGACACGAGGACTCCACCCTCAGCCTGTACCGGAGGGCCATCGCCCTGCGCCGAGAGCGCCGGCTCGGGCGTGGTTCAGTGGAGTGGCTTCCGGCCGAGCCCGGGGTCCTGCACCTGCGCAACGGCAGCACCGGCGTCGCCCTCAACACCACCGAGCAGCCGGTGACTCTCAAGGGCTCCGGTAGCCTGCTGCTCACCTCCTGGCAGCCGGATGACAGGGGCGATGCGGGCGCCGTCGTCCTGCCGCCCAATGGTGCCTGCTGGCTGGACCTAACCGCAGGAGGACCCGATGGCGGCGACCCGCGCTGACGTGGCCAGGGCGGCGGGTGTGTCGCCCTCAACCGTCACCTACGTCCTGTCCGGCCAGCGCTCGACGCGCTCGAGCACACGGGAACGGGTCATGCGGGCTGTGCGTGAGCTCGACTATCACCCCAATACCGCCGCCCGTTCACTGGCCTCGCCGGGGCTGCGCACCGCAGGGGTGCTGTTCCGACGGCAACGCTCGACCATTGACACCAACGACCTCGACTACGTCGACGGAGTGCGCCGGGCCCTGGAACCCAGCGGCATCCAGATCGTCATCCCGGTCATGACCTCCTCGGCACCGCTGATCGAGCTGCGCTCGCTTGTGCGCTCGGGCTCCCTGGGCGGCGTTGTCTCATGGACGTGGCTCAGGATGATGAGCGTGAGGCGATGCTCCTGGATGAGGAGATCCCCACCGTCCTCATCGGATCCTCTGGTCGTGCCGTTGGGGCGCCGGGTGTCGATACCGACTTCGTCCAGATGGCGCACGCATCCGTGGAGCACCTGGCCGGGCTCGGGCACCGGCGCATCATCGCGCTCATGCGGGAGACCGCCCACGACGACGCCCACGCGCGCCAGGACCAGGCCCATGAGCTTCTACTCGCTGCGGGTGATCTGGGGGCGGACGTCCTGGTGCGCCAGGTGCCGGAGCTGGCGCTGGCCTGCGGTGACATCGTGGGAGCCGATGGCCTGGTGGAGGGGTGCAGCGCCGTCATCTCCAACAACCCGGCCGCCGTGGTGGGGCTCGCCTGCGCGGCGCAGGCCCATGGACTCTCCATTCCCGCCGACCTGTCCGTGCTCACCCTCGGGGTCACGGAGTGCCGCGGACGGCAGGGGGGAGTCCTTCAGCGAGCTCAGCGTGGACCGTGAAGCGATGGGGGCCGCAGCGGGCTCTCTGCTGCTGGCGCGTCTGAGGGGAGAACCAGATCCGGTTGAGCGTCGGAGGCTCATGCCCGCCTTCCTCAGGGACCGCGGATCCACGGCGCGCTACCGGAGCTGAGGAGCAGAAGCGAAACCGTCCGGATCGTCGCATGATCTGTCAGACTCGACGGTGAGCCGATACCGCTGAGGGGTGATGGGATGACGCTGGGCAGGACACGCGTGGTCGACACTCTGATCGTCCTTCTGGCCGTGGCCGTGGTCGGTCTGAGTATTCTCCCGTGGCTGGTCCCCAGAGTCCAGGAGTCGATGCGGGGGCACCCCGACTCCGGTCGCGTCCTGGCGGCGATGAAGGCGCATCAGGCGGTGATCGACGCCGAGCGGACCGATGCAGAGGCCTCCACCGGGGCCTCCCCGCCTATGCGAGCCGAAGAGACCATCCGTGATGAGCGTGATCAGCTCGCCCAGATGGGGATTCAGTGGAGGGATGTCAAGAGCGAAGTGAGACTCGTCAAGGCGGTATTCCAGCACGATGGGACTGTGCGTGCTACTGCGAAGGTCACGACGAGCATGATCTACGGAGACTCCTCTGATGTCGTGACTACAGAGGTGACCCCGCATGTTCTGACTCTTGCTGGTAGTGACGAAGCCGGCTACAAGGTGGTGCAGGATGTCATCATCGAGCCCGAGCTGACGGGGAGTCCTCCGGACAGGGTGCATATCGCTCAGGCGGTCACCGCTGCGTTCGGTGCGATTGCCCTGGCGGCGATGGCTCTGTCCTGGTGGAAGCGCGACCGCATACTCCGTATGCCCCTTGTTCCCCGTACGTTCTCATGGTTCAGGTTCGGTGGCGAGTTTGCCTTGGCGATCGGGCTCGCCTGGCTGTTCACAGTCGACAACGCCGAGGTCGAGGATGAGTTCGGCGCCGGATCGGCGTTGTGCATGCGAGAGCGTTTTTCCACGCTCGAGTTCAGGTACTTCTCCCACGACTGCGTCGTGCAGAGTCGGATCGACGTCGTTGCAGCATTGCTGACCGCCATCGCCATTGTCCTCATCGAGTACCGGATCCTGCTGAGCCTCGAGGCGAGAACCGATCGCGTGAGCCTACCTGGTGCCGTCCTAGAACGATGACGGTGGCGCCGCCCGGAATGGGACGGTGCCACCGTTCGTCAGAGGACCGGGGGCTTGCGGCTCACTTCTTCTTGGCTGGGGCCTCTCCGAGTTCGGCGGCGGTCACGGTCACCGGGGAGGCGCCTTCAGCCGAATCGGCTGCCGGGGCGGCCTGCTCCACGGTGAAGGGGCCGGTGATCTTAGCGGCCTCGGTCAGATCCGCATGCACCGCCTCGATGGTCTCGGCGTACTCGGGATGGTCGGCGGCAACGGCCAGCGTCACCGAGAGGATCGGCGTCTTCTGGCTCGTCTTGGCCTCCGACTTCACCTTGCGCAGCGCCGCCAGGGCGACTCCCGCACGGGCCACCAGCTCGGCGTCGGCCCCGGCGGAGGCCTCCCGCAGCCCCTCGGACTGCGGCCAGGCGGCCCGGTGCACCGAGCCGCTGCGGTACCAGCTCCACACCTCCTCGGTGGCGAAGGGCAGGAAGGGGGCCAGCAGGCGCACGAAGGTGTCCACCGCGATCGCCAGCGTCGCCCGAGCCGAGCGGACGGCGTCGGCGTCGTGAGAACCGTCGAAATCATTGGCCCGGTCCTTGACCAGCTCGATGTAGTCATCGCAGAAGGTCCAGAAGAAGGACTCGGTGACCTCCAGGGCCCGGGCGTGGCCGAACTCCTCGAAGGCCGCCGTGGCGGTGTCGACGACATCGGCCAGAGCCGCCAGAACCGCGCGGTCGATCGGCTCGCTGACCACTGAGGAGTCCAAGCAGGGGGTGGGGGCCGAGGCCGTGGTGGCCTCGTCAGCGTCCCAGGGGATCCCCATGGACAGTGCGAACTTGGAGGCGTTGAGGACCTTGATGGCCAGGCGACGGCCGATCTTGATCTGGGTCTCCTCGAAGGCCGCGTCCAGGCCCAGGCGGGCCGAGCTGGCCCAGTAGCGCACGGCATCGGAGCCGTACTGCTCCAGCAGGCCCATGGGAGTGACGACATTGCCCTTCGACTTGGACATCTTCTTGTGGTCGGAGTCCAGGATCCAGCCCGACAGGCCGGCGTTCCGCCACGGCAGGGCCGCGAACTCCAGGTCCGCGCGCACCACCGTGGTGAACAGCCAGGTGCGAATGATGTCCTGACCCTGCGGGCGCAGGTCCATCGGGTAGACCCGGCCGAAGAGGTCCTCGTCGCTCAGCCAGCCCGAGGCCAGCTGGGGCGACAGGGAGGAGGTGGCCCAGGTGTCCATGATGTCGAGCTCGCCGACGAAGCCGCCGGGCTCGCCGCGCTGATCCTCGGTGTAGCCGGCCGGGACGTCGGAAGAGGGGTCCACGGGCAGGTCGGACTCGGCCGGGGTCAGGATCGCGTCGTAGTCGACCTCGCCATCGGCCCCGACCTTGTACCACAGCGGGAAGGGGACGCCGAAGAAGCGCTGGCGCGAGACCAGCCAGTCGTTGTTGAGGCCGCGTACCCAGTTCTCGTAGCGCACGCGCATGAAGTCGGGGTGGAACTCCAACTGGCGGCCGCGCTCGAGCAGCTCCTCGCGCAGGTCCGTGCCGGAGGCCGGGTTCGTCCACTCCTTGCCGCCGTTGCGGATGTACCACTGGCGGGAGGTCACGATCTCCAGGGGCTTGTCGCCCTTCTCGAAGAAGTTCGTCTGACGCACCGTCTTGATTGGCTCGCCGCGCATCTCACCGGTCTGGGCCAGGCGGGCCACGAGGGCCTCGCGGGCCGAGAAGGTGGTCTTGCCGGCCATGGCCTCGTACATCTCACGGCCGGCCTCGGAGGTGATCCACTCCGGAGTCTCCGTCTCGATGCGCCCGTCCTTGCGCAGGATCGCGCGCAGCGGCAGCTGCAGGTCGCGCCACCAGTCGATGTCCGTGGTGTCACCGAAGGTGCAGCACATGGCGATACCGGCGCCCTTGTCCTTCTCCGCGGCCGGGTGCGGCAGGACCGGCACCTCGACGCCGAAGACGGGGGAGGACACGGTGGTGCCGAACAAGGGCTGGTAGCGCTCGTCGTCGGGGTGGGCCACCAGGGCCACGCAGGCCGGCAGCAGCTCGGGACGGGTGGTCTCGATGCACACGTCGACGCCGTTCTCCACCGGGGGCGCCGGCGGCCTCGGCCTTGGCGGCGGCCTCCTCATCGACGATGTGGAAGGCCAGCCGGTGGTAGAAGCCGGGATACTCGCGCGACTCCAGCTCGGCCTGGGCCACCGCCGTCTGGAAGGTGACGTCCCACAGTCCGGGCGCCGCTGCCTGGTAGGCCTCCCCACGCTCGAGGTTGTGCAGGAAGGCGGTCTGGGCGACCTTGCGGGCCCGCTCGCCGATGGTCTGGTAGGTGTGCGACCAGTCCACGCTCAGGCCGAGCCTGCGCCACAGGGCCTCGAACTGCTTCTCGTCCTCCACCGTGAGGCGCTCGCACAGCTCGACGAAGTTGCGACGCGAGACCGGTACCTGGTCGCGGGCCTTGATCGACTTGCCCTCCCCACCGGTGTGCGGGGGCGTGAAGTCCGGGTCATAGGGCAGGGAGGGGTCGCAGCGCACCCCGAAGTAGTTCTGGACGCGGCGCTCGGTGGGCAGGCCGTTGTCGTCCCAGCCCATGGGGTAGAACACCGCCTTGCCGCGCATGCGCTGGAAGCGGGCCACGGTGTCGGTGTGGGTGTAGGAGAAGACATGCCCCACGTGCAGGGAGCCGGAGACCGTCGGCGGCGGGGTGTCGATGGAGAAGACCTCGGCGCGCTCGGCGCTGCGGTCGAAGGCGTAGGTCCCCTCGGACTCCCAGCGCTCGCCCCAGGTGGTCTCCAGGCCGTCGGTCGACACCTTGGCCGGCACTCGCGGGCTGTGGGGCTCGGAGGGCAGCAGGCGGCTGGACGATGACGGGGCAGCGGCGTGGCTCGTGGGGGTCTCAGACATGGGGTTGATTCTGTCACGGCCCGGCCCGGGCCCTCGACACGGTCCGGTGTGAGGTCGGTGGGCGTCGGCGCTGCTCCACCTGCCTCATAGATGTTGATCCGGGTTACGAAATGGGCGCGGATTGGTACGCTTGTACCAACACGGATCGAGGGGGACCCGCAGCGGCCCCGGGTCGCGGTCGAGGAGGACGCGCATGGATGAGGAACCGGTGGAGCACAAGGACTCAGTGGCGCAGACGATGTCGGGAGTCTCCCGGAATCCCTCAACGGAGGCCGACGGCGAGACCGGAGGGGACGTCACCGACCGCCTGCGGGAGCTCAGCGAGCACGCCGACGTGCTCAGTCGCAAGAACACCCACCTGGCCAACGCCCTGAGGGCGGCGCGCCAGGAGCTGGCGGCCCTCCACGAGGACGTCAAGGCCCTCCAGCTCCCGCCCCTGGCGCACGCCACCGTCCTGGCCGTGGACGCAGGCGCGCGCACTGCCGACGTCTCCATCGCCGGGCGGCGTCACCGGGTGGGCGTGGGGCCCACCGTCGTGTCCTCCTCCCTCCGCCCGGGTGACGACGTCGTCCTCAACGAGCACCTCGTCATCACCGCCACCTCCCCCCTCACCTCGCTTCGGGGAGGTCGTCACCGTCAAGGAGACCTACGACGACGGCACCGTCCTGGTCCTGGCCCGCCACGACGAGGAACAGGTCCTCAGCCTCTCGGCGACCCTGAGCGACCACCGTCCCAGGGTCGGTGACGCCCTCGTGGCCGACCTGGCCGTGCGCATGGCACTGCGCCCCGTGGTGCGCTCCGAGGTCGAGGAGCTCGTCCTGGAGGAGGTGCCCGACGTCGGATACGGCGACATCGGGGGACTGGGTGAGCAGATCGAACTCATCCGCGACGCAGTCGAGCTGCCCTTCCTCCACCCTGACCTCTACCGCGAGCACCGGCTCACCCCGCCGCGCGGGGTGCTGCTCTACGGGCCGCCCGGATGCGGCAAGACCCTCATCGCCAAGGCCGTCGCCGCCTCCCTGGGGGTGGGTGGGCGCGGCGAGGCCTACTTCCTCAACATCAAGGGGCCCCAGCTGCTGGACAAGTACGTGGGGGAGACCGAGCGGCGCATCCGCGTCATCTTCGCCCGCGCGCGGGAGAAGGCGGCCACAGGGGTTCCCGTCGTCGTCTTCTTCGACGAGATGGACTCCTTGTTCCGCACCCGCGGGTCCGGGAGGTCCTCAGACGTGGAGACCACCGTGGTCCCGCAGATGCTCGCCGAGATCGACGGTGTCGATGAGCTCGACAACGTCGTGGTCATCGGCGCCACCAACCGCGAGGACATGATCGACCCGGCGATCCTGCGGCCGGGCCGCCTGGACGTCAAGATCCGCGTCGGGCGGCCGGACCGGTGCGGCGCCGCCGAGATCCTGGCGACCTACCTGACCCCCGACCTGCCCATCAGCGAGGAGCTCCTGGCCGCGCACGGCGATGCGCAGGGGGCGGTGGACGCCCTCATCGAGCAGGTGATCGAGGCCCTCTACACCCGCCGCCGTGCCACCGAGATGGTCGAGCTCACCCGCTCCGATGGGGAGGTCGAGATCCTCCACGTCGCCGACCTCGTCAGTGGTGCCATGCTCGCCAACATCGTCGACCGCGCCAAGAAGGCGGCCGTCAAGGACCTGGTCACTAACGGCAGGCGCGGCCTGACCCAGGAGCACCTGCGCCGAGCCGTCATTGAGGAGATCATGGAGAACGAGGGCCTGCCCGCCACCGTCCACCCCGACGACTGGGCCCGCGTTAGCGGGAGGCGCGGTACTCCCGTGGTCTCCATGAGCGTGCTCCAGCGCTCGCGGGAGGAGTGAGAGCAGTGGCGCCGGCGAGCACTCAGCGGGTCCCCGGCCGTGAGGTCACGGTCATGGGCCTGGAGACCGAGTACGGCATCCTCGGGGCCGAGCCCGAGGACGTTGTGGCCGCCTGCCTGGAGGCCGAGGGCGAGGCGGGCCGCAGCCGGGGAGTGCGCTGGGACTACTCCGGGGAGTACCCCCTGCGTGACGCCCGCGGCTTCGAGATGGACCGCGCAGCGGCCGACCCCTCCATGCTCACCGACATCCCCGGGGCCGCCTCCGTCGAGGCCCCCGTCCCCGGGCGGGTGCGCACCACCGCCGTCGTGCGCCTGACCGCCCAGGAGGAGGTCTGGCAGCGCGGTACCGCCACCTGCGTGGGCACTGGAGGGCGCCTCTACGTGGACCACGGCCACCCCGAGTACGCCACACCCGAGTGCACCGGTGCCGCGCAGGCCGTCCTGGCCGACCGGGCGGGAGACCTCCTGGTGGCCAGAGGAGCCGAGCGGCTGCACCGTCGCGGTGTGAAGGCCCGACTGTTCAAGAACAACGTCGACGGCAAGGGCGCCACCTACGGCACCCACGAGAACTACCTCGTGCCCCGCGCCCTCGACTTCGACGACCTCGTTCAGGCCCTGGTCCCCCTGCTCGTGGTCCGCCCGCTCCTGGTGGGCTCCGGCCGGGTCGGCACCGGCGCCGTCGCCCAGGACGCCGACTTCCAGATCAGCCAGCGGGCCGACTACCTGGAGAGGATCGTCGGCCTGGGCACCACGGTGGACCGTCCCCTGGTCAACACCCGCGACGAGCCCCACGCCGACCCCCAGCGCTGGCGCCGTCTCCACCTCGTGGGCGGTGATGCCAACTGCTTCGACACCATCACCTGGCTCAAGCTCGGCATGACCGCCCTCGTCCTCCAGGTGCTGGCCGACGGCGTCCCCGCCGCCTGGCGCCGTCTGCGCCTGGCCGACCCCGTGGCCCAGGCCCGGGACGTCTCCCGCGACACCCGCCTTCAAGGCGTGCTCGAGCTCGCCGACGGCCGGCGCCTGAGCGCCCTGGAGATCCTGGAGCACTACCTTCAGACGGTGCGCAGCTACCTGAAGGACCGCGGCCGCCCCGCGCCGGCGCCGGCGGGCGACCCCCTGCGCCCGGACCTGGCCTTGCTGGCCGACGGCGCCGACACCGAAGGAGCCGAGACCGGCGCGATCCTCGCCTTCTGGGAGGCCTCACTGGCCTCACTGCGCGAGCTTCAGGCCCAGTGCGTCGGTGGCGACGAGCCGGGGGAGCCGCAGGGAGCGGCCGGGCACCTGGAGTGGGTCGCCAAGAAGCAGCTCCTGGACGCCACTGCTCACCGCCATCCCGGCTCCGGCAGACACGATGTCCTCCGCGCCGTCGACCTGGCCTGGTCCGAGCTCTCCCCGGCCGGACGGGGCCTGGCTGAGCGGGTGCCCGCCGGCGTCGACGCGCGCGGCGGGCTCAGTGACGAGCTGGTGGAGGCGACTCGCCGAACCGCCCACCACGACCCGGGCCTGGCTGAGAGGTAGGCTCGTGAGCGACTTCCCCGGACAGGTGGTCGCCGCCGGTTGGCACCCATGGTCCTGGAGACCGGTGAGAGGGCCCAGCGCCGCCTGCCCCCTGACCGACACCCTGGCCTTCACCCGCACCGCCACGGCGCCGGCCCTCAAGGACGCCGCAGACGTCGTCGAGGTCCTCGTGCGCCTCACGGGCGAGAGCCCCGGCGACCCGGGGCGGGCCGCCGAAGCAGTGACCACATCCGCCAGCCTATCAGGAGAGCAGACATGAGTGAGTTCGCCCAGCCGTCCCGCAGCCGCCAGGACGACCCCGCCCCCGACGACAACCCGGCACCCTGCCCCCGCCGGCCCCGCCCGGGGCCAGGGACTGGACTCGGTGCTGGACATGATCGACGACGTCCTGGCCGTTGACGCCCAGGAGTTCGTGCGCGGCTTCGTCCAGAAGGGCGGCCAGTGAGCACCAGGGCTCCGGGGCCGCGCGTCACTGGCCTGGAGACCGAGTTCGGCGTCCTGTGCGCCCCCGCCGGACCGCCGGAAGCGGCCAGGATGGACCTGCCAGACGTCGAGCGGGCGGCGGCGCTCATCTTCCGTCACCGGCCGGCCGGCTACCGCAGCACCAACCTTTTCCTGCCCAACGGTGGGCGCCTCTACCTCGACATCGGGGCCCACCCCGAGTACGCCACCGCCGAGTGCGTGCGCGTGCGCGACCTCGTCGCCCAGGACCAGGCCGGGCGGGCGATCCTGGCCGCTATGGCCAAGCGCGCCGCCGAGGGCCTCTCCCAGGAGGGGGCCGCGGTCCGCTTCCACCTCCTGGCCAACAACACCGACTCCGCCGGCCACACCTACGGCTGCCACGAGAGCTACTCCGTGCCCCGCAGCCTGCTCGACGCCACCGAGGACGCATCCGGCACCGGCCGTGAGACCATCATGGCGGTTCTCACCTCCTTCCTGGCCACGCGCCCCGTCCTGGTCGGCTCCGGGCGCCCACTGGCAGGCGGCCCGGCGGGGCCGAACGGGGACAGTCGCGGTGCGGGGGAGGAGGCCTCCTGGGGCCTGTCGCCGCGCGCCCCCCACCTGCAGGCCCTGACCTCGGCCGACACCACCGGGCAGCGCGCCCTGGTCAACACCCGCGACGAGCCCCACGCCGACCCCACCCGCCTGCGCCGCCTGCATGTCACCTGCGCCGACACCACCATGGCCGAGCCGACAACGGGGCTGCGCAGCGCCGTGACCCTCCTGCTCCTGGACGCCCTCGAGGCGGGCTGGGACTTCAGCGACCTGGCCCTGGCCGACCCCCTGTCCACGCTGTCCGCACTGGGGGAGAGCCCCTGGGGGGACGTCCCCGCCGTCACTGTCCAGGGCCGCCGCCTGAGCGCCGTCGACATCCAGGAGGCCTTCCTGGAGCGACTGACCTCCTACCTGGACGACGCCGGAGTACCGGAGTTCCTGCGCGGCGCCGAGCACCTGCTCACCGACCTGGCGCCCCGCGTCATCTTCGCGCTGCGCCGCCACGACGACGGCGCCATCGACACCGAGATCGACTGGGCCATCAAGCGTCGCCTCATGCGCGCCCAGCGCGAGCGCCATCCCCAGTTGAGTGGCCAGGCACTAGAGACCCTGCGCTCGCGGGTGGACCTGGCCTACCACGACCTCAACGCCGAGACCGGGCTGGTGCCGCGCCTGACCGACCAGGGGGCCATGGCGCGCCTGTGCGAGCCGGAGGAGGTCGAGCGCGCCCGCCAGGTGCCCCCGGCCACGCGCGCCGCCCTGCGGGGAGCCTTCGTGGCGGCCTGCCTGGAGGTGGGTGCCGACTTCTCTGTCTCCTGGGAGAGCCTGCGCCTGGACTCGCCGCCCACTGCCCCGGTGGATCTGCCGGACCCGCTGCAGACGGCCCATGAGGCCGCCGAGTCCCTGACGGGGCGGGTGCTGGGCCTGCGTCCCGAGGAGATGCACCGCATCGACCTCGTGGGTCGCGGTGGTCTGGGCGCGCCGGGCTGAGGCCTCCGCAGGCCCGGTCCCGCGCCCCTCGGCGCTGCTTCTCCGCCCGGTTCTGCCGTTCTTCCAACGGCTTGGCCCAGGTGTTCCGTGACTGCCGCGTACTTACTAGACCCTTGCGGGAACCTCCGAGAAAGAGTACATACTTAGGTGTGCCTCACCAAAGCTTACCGGGTGGGGCAGGTCGAGCCTCGGGGGTAGCACTCCGAGGGGTGGATCGTTCGGCGTGCCGGCCGTGCGGCCGGGGTTGGACAATTCTCTGCGCAATTCAAAATGATAATGATTTGCGAAAGAGTTGGTGGCGGAGTAGATGTGCGGTCAGCACGAGGGCGCACCTGTCATGGCGCGCCCTCGGGGCTCCGGCACGACGTCGGAGCGGTCACCGTGACCTGTGAGAACACGCAAGGAGAAAGCATGATCACCACCAGCCACACGCCGGCGGCCACCGAGCAGGACAGGCCCTCAGTCCGTACCTCGTCCCGCTCAGGCCTGGCCGACTCCGCCCTGGGAACCCGGAACCTCATGATGGTCGCCGCCCTGGCGGTCGTCTCCATGATCCTCCTGGTGCCCCTGAACTACCTGGCCCCGGCGGCGGGAGCCTCCCGAGACGCGGTGCTCCTGGGCTGCACGATCATGGGACTGTGGCTCGTTCCCTTCCTGCTGCCCGCCACCGTCGTGCGCCGCCCCGGCGCCGTGATGATCGCCGCCCTTCTCATGGGGATCATGAGTGTCTTCACCACCCCGGTCGGCCCCTGGGCCATCGTCGGCACCCTCATCGGCGGGGCCTTCGTCGAGGTGCCCCTGGCCATCCTGCTCTATCGGAAGTGGACCTGGTGGTCGTTCCTCGTCTCAGCGGCGACCTTCGGCTTGCTCAACGGTCTCATGTACGTCTCCGTCATGAGTGCCTCGGCGGGCATCGCCTCGGCGGGTGCCGGCGTCATTATCGCCGTGGTCTCAGCCCTGGTCGGCGGCGACTTCACCATCGTCCTGACCCGGCTGCTCAACCGCGCCGGCGTCGGCATCGATCACCGCACGACCGGCCGTGCCTGAGTCAGCGCCCGCCGTACCGGCTGCTCCCGAGGTGGAGCAGTCTCCGGGAGAGCCGGACCAACCGGCGTTGGTGAGCATCGAGGGCCTCAGTGTCCACTACCTCGGACGTGAGAGCTGGGTCCTGGAGTCCGTTGACCTCACCCATCTGCGCGGGCGGGTCACCGCCGTCATCGGCCCCTCGGGCTGCGGCAAGACCACGCTGGTGCGTGCGCTGTGCGGGCTCATCCCGCACTGCCTGCCCTCGGAGTACGCCGGCAGTCTGAGACTGGCCGGCACAGAGGTCGCCGACGCCACCGTCCAGACCCTGGCTCGGACCGTCGCCTACGTCGGCCAGAGTCCTGACGCCGCCGTCGTCACCCGCACCGTCCATGACGATGTCGCCTTCCCACTGCAGAACCTGTGCCTGACCAGGCCGGAGATCACCGCACGGGTCGAGGAGGCCCTGCGCGCGGTGGGACTCATCGAGCGTATCTGGGACGATCCCTGGACGCTCTCGGGCGGGCAGCGTCAACGGCTCTCGGTCGCCGTCGCCCTGGCCATGCGCCCGCGGCTCCTCGTGCTCGATGAGCCGACCAGCACCATCGATACCACCGGCCGTGAGGAGTTCTACACCCTCATCTCCTCCCTGACCGCCTCCGGGACGGCGGTCGTTGTCATCGACCACGACCTCGATCCGGTACTGCCCATCGTCGACCAGGTCCTGGCCCTCAACGCCGAGGGGCGGACCATCGCCGTGGACCCACCGCGAGAGGTCTTCATGAGACACCGTCGCGAGCTGACCGATGCCGGGGCGTGGATGCCCCGCGCCCTACGTGCTGCCGAAGACGACATCCTCTCCGGGGCGCCGGCGCCGGAGGTGGCGCTGACCTGCGCCGAGGCCGGAATCCGAGTGCCCCGGCTCGCTGACCTGTGCGCCGAGGGCGAGGTGCGCTACCTGGAGAGGCGGACGCGCGGCTCCGCCGAGGCCTGGCAGCAGGTCGAGGCCATCGATACCCGCGAGGCGCTCGCCGGCCGCGCCCGGTCCGAGCCCCGCACCAGCGTCGAGCTGGTCGACCTCGAGGTCCCGGGGCGCTCACCCCGGGTGTCGCTGCGGCTGGGAGGCGGCGAGCTCGTGGCGCTGGTCGGCTCCAACGGCGCCGGCAAGTCCTCGATCCTGTCCGCCCTGGCCGGACTCGTCCGTTCACGGGCCGACAAGGCAGCGGTCGGCGGCCGGGACGTCGGCAAGGGTAAGCACCTGGTCGGCTACGTCTTCCAGAACCCTGAACACCAGTTCGTGGCCACCACCGTGAGGGCCGAACTCGCCGTCGGAGGCACCCCGCCGGAGCGGGTCGACCAGATCCTCGAGCAATTCCACCTGACCACCCACCGGGACCACCACCCGCTGACCCTCTCGGGCGGTCAGGCCCGCAGGCTCTCGGTGGCCACCATGGTCAGCGAGGAGCGCGACGTCGTCGTCCTCGATGAACCCACCTACGGGCAGGACTGGGACAACACCTGCGAGCTCATGGACTTCATCGACCAGCTGCGTCACCAGGGGCGTACGGTCATCATGGCCACCCACGACCTCGAGCTCGCCCTGGAGCACTGCACCCATATCGTCGCCCTGCCGGGGGCGTCGCGCGGCGGAGCGGTTCCGACCTCGGGACCGGAGGTCACAGTCGACGACGGCGCGGACGAGCCGTCAGGGGCGTCCGCAACCGGGACGGCCGACTCTCGAACCGGACACGTAGGCCTTGCGCCGGTGCCGCCCCGGCCCCAGCCACGGCGGGGCCTGTTCACCTCGCTCAACCCCTTCACCCTCTTCACGGCGGTCCCTGCTGGTCATGGTGATGGTCTTCGCCCTGCGCAACCATCACCTCAACCTGGGCATCCTGCTGACCTCCTCGGTCCTCATCGTCGCCGCGCGCGTTTCCCTGCGACGCACCGTCGCCTCGGTGATCGCCCCTTGGGCGGCCACCGCGCTCATGACCTGGATCTTCAGCAGCGGAAGCCGCCACCAGGAGACCGCTGCGCGCCTCTACGATCTGGGTGACGCGGTCACCGGAGGCACCGGAATCGGGGCACTCATTGCACTGGTCCTCGTCTCGGGCGTCTCCACCGACCCCGAGGCCCTCATCCGCACTCTGACCACCACCTTCCACATGCCCTACCGCCTGGGTGCGGCGGGCACCGCGGCCATCGCCTTCATCACTCGCTTCCATGACGACTTCGTCCTCTTGCGTACCGCCAGGGCGCTGCGCGGGGTGGGTGGACGCTGGGGGCCGCTCGCTCCCGTGGTCCGCTGGATCGGATCGATCCTGCCGCTGATGATTCTGGCCATCCAGCACGCCGAGCGCGTCGCCCTGTCCATGGACTCGCGCGCCTTCGGCGCCCACCGGCGGCGCACCGAGATGACTGATGAGCCCTGGAGGGGGCGCGACTGGGGAGTCGTGGCACTCACCTGGGCGCTGGTCGTCATCATCTGGAACACCCTCCACTGAGGAGAGCACATGACCAACCAGTCGACGAAACGCATCACAGAAGAGTCGGCCAACCATCCCGGACAGACCGGTAACGCCGGCGTCACCGTCGGCGAGCTCATCCGACCGGCGCGCCCGGCCATGATCGTCTCCGGCCTGCTGACCACCGTCGGTGCGCTGATGTCCATCGTCCCCTTCGAGGCCCTGCGCAACATGGCGGCCATCTGGTTGGGTGAGATCTCGTCGGAGGGCTGGCGGGGCAGCCTGTGGGTGTGGGCGGCGATCGCCGTCGTGGCCCTCTTCTCCTCTCAGGCCCTGTACCTGGCCGGCCTCGGGGTCACCCACTTGGCCGAGGCCAGGCTGCGTCATCACCTGCGTCAGCGGATCGTTGACGCCATCAGCCGGCTGCCCCTGGGGCTGGTGGCGCAGATCCCGCACGGCACGATCCGCAAGATGGTCTGCGACGACACCACCTCCATCCACACTCTCGTGGCCCACGTCCCCGGGGACGTCACCAACGCCGTCGTCATGGCGGGCGCCGGGACGGCCTACCTGCTGTGGACCGACTGGCGACTGGCATGCGCGCTGGTGGGACTGTGGCTACTTGCGCTGGGGGTCATGTCTCTGACCTTGTCCGGCGTCTCCGGCATCACCGAGCGCTTCGGGGCCGCCCAGACGGCGCTGTCCGCCGCAACCGTTGAGATGCTCGAGGGCATCAAGGAGATCAAGGGGTTCCAGGCCACAGACGCCTCCCGCACCCGCTTCAACCGGGCGCGCACCGAGTTCTCCCAGCTGTCGTACGCGTGGGTGAGCAGATCCGGGAGGGCCATCAGTGTCATGACCGCTGTCCTGCGTCCCTCCACGGTCTTCGCCACGGTCGCGCTCCTGGCCGTCCTGTTCACCTCCCAGGGGTGGACGCCGCTGTCAGCCACACTGCCGTTCTTCCTGGTGGCCCTCGGGCTCCCGGAGGGACTCATGACCCTCATCGGCCTTATGCAGCACATGTACGAGTCCAGGATGGCCGCCCAGGCCACCGCCGACCTGCTCTCCCAGCCGCCGATGCCCGAGGGAACCCTCGATGACGGCGAGGGGCCGGCCCCCGGGCGCGTCGAGGTCGAAGACGTCACCTTCTCCTACGAGACCGGATTCCCGGTTCTGCACGGTCTGTCCTTCACGGCAGAGTCAGGAAGTGTGACGGCGCTCGTCGGACCCTCCGGAGGCGGCAAGTCGACTCTGGCCCGCCTCATCGCCCGCTTCTACGACGTCGACGATGGCGCCGTACGCGTCAGCGGCGTCGACGTGCGTGAGGCGACCTTCCCCCTGGCTGCTCTCGCGCGTGGCGATCGTGCTGCAGGACGTGGCCCTGGCTCACGAGTCCGTCCACGACAACATCGCCCTGGGACGTCCCGGAGCCACTCGTCAGCAGGTTGAGGCGGCCGCCCAGGCGGCCTGCGTCCACGAGCGCATCATGCGCCTTCCCCGCGGCTACAACACGGTCCTGGGCGATGAGGGTGGATACCTCTCCGGCGGTGAGCGTCAGCGCGTCACCCTGGCGCGCGCCTACCTCCAGGACGCCCCCGTCCTCGTTCTGGACGAGGCCACTGCTCAGGCCGATCCCGCCTCCGAGCGAGACATCCACCGGGCCCTGTCCCAGCTGGCGGCCGGACGGACCGTCATCATCATCGCCCACCGCCTGTCCACCATCCGTGATGCCGACCAGATCCTCGTCGTCGATGCCGGACGCATCACCGAGCGTGGTACGCACGAGGAGCTGCTGGCCGCCGACGGCCGCTATGCCGGCATGTGGCGCAGCCAGGACCTGAGCGAGGAGGCCGACGCCGTGACGCTGGTCGGTGCGCCCGACCGAGCCCTCGCCGGGGCGGTGGCTCGGGGCACTGAAAGGTCTGTCGGATCCGTTGAGCCGGCTGGCAGTGAGGGGAGGTAGTCATGTGGAAGCTGCTGACACGAGTCGTCAACGCCGTCGAGATCCGGGTCATTACCGCCTGGTTCGTGGCCTCCGCCGTCCTTCAGGGCCTCACCCTCGCTCTCATGATCCCCTTCCTGCGTGCCCTCTTCTCGCGCTCGGAGTCGTTGACCGGCTGGCTGATCGCCGTCGTCATTCTGGGGGTGAGCGTCCTCATCGTTGACACCACTGCCATGTACCGGTCCTACCTGGTCAGCGTCTTCGAGATCTGCGACACCATGATCGACCGTATTGCCGAGCACGTCCTGACCCTGCCACTGGGGTGGTTCAGCGCGGAGCGGGAGGCCGCCGTCGTCAATGCCACCTCCAAGGAGGTCAACACCCTGTCCCATCTGACCTCCATGGTGATCGCCAACCTGTGCAACGCCTTCATCGTGCCGCTGGTGATGCTGGGGGCCACCGCCTTCGTCGAGTGGCCTCTGGCTCTTATCATGGCCGCTACCATCATCCCTCTGGTCCTCGTGCTGCGCCTCATGGGGGCCGCCACCACCCGTGCCAACGAGATGGAGGACCGCACCTCGAGCGCTGCCGCCGGCCGGCTCGTGGAGTTCGCCCGCCTCCAGCCGGTGCTGCGCGCCACCGGCGTCACCAGGACTGGCTGGGCTCCGGTGCGCTCCGCCCTTGAGGACGACGCAGAGTCCACGCTTGACGGTCTGCGCGTCAAAGGCCGGCCCGGCCAGTACTTCAACCTCATCGTCAACGTCGCCTTCGCACTGGTCATGGCGGTCGGTCTGTCGCGCGTGAGCGGTCACCGGCTCGACGTCGTCGCTACCTCGCGATCATGGCCGTCACCGCGCGCACGCTCCTGCCGCTGACCAAGGCCGCCATGTACGCCTCCGAGGCGGACAACACGAAGGTCGCTCTGCGGGCTGTGGGGGATATCCTCGACGCGCGCCCCCTGCCCGATCCTGAGCCCGGGCAGGAGATCGCCCCCTCAGGGAACCACGGTCGCATTGAGTGATGTCTCCTTCTCCTATGACGAGGGGCGCCCCGTTCTGGCGGGCGTGTCGCTGACCGCGCCCCAGGGGAGGGTGACCGCCCTGGTGGGCCCGTCGGGTGCGGGCAAGTCCACGATTCTGCGTCTGGCCGCCCGGTTCTGGGACGTCGACGACGGGACCGTCACCATCGGCGGCGCACCGGTTCGCTCCATGCGGGCCTCCACGATCATGGGCATGACCTCCATGGTCTTCCAGGACGTCTACCTGTTCGACACCACCATCCGGGAGAACCTGCGCATCGCCCGGCCCGAGGCCACCGACGCCGAGCTGGCCGAGGCCGCCCGGCGCGCCCGCCTGGACCGCGTCATCGAGGCGTTGCCGCACGGGTGGGACACGCAGGTCGGCCCCGGTGGGCTGAGCCTGTCCGGTGGCGAGCGTCAGCGAGTCGCCATCGCCCGGGCCTTCGTCAAGGACGCCCCCATCCTGCTGCTCGACGAGATCACCTCGGCCCTGGACGGGGAGAACGAGTCCGCCATCACCGAGGTGGTGCGCGAGCTCTCCGAGGGCCGCACCGTCATCGTGGTGGCCCACCGCCTGTCCACCGTTCGCCAGGCCGATGAGATCGTCTTCCTCGAGCCGACTGGGGCCGGTGCCCGCGTGGCCCAGCGCGGTACGCCCCAGGAGCTGGCTGCCGTCCCCGGCCCCTTCCGCGAGTTCATCGAGGCATCCACGGCCTCCTCGCGCTGGCACATCCGTCAGGGGTGAAGCGGGGCCGCTTCAGGTCAGACGACATGGTGGGCAGACGCTGTCCCGTACCGGTTGGTATGGGACAGCGTTTCTGTTGCTATGAAAGGTCTCAGGACTCAATGAAACCTCCCGGTAATACTGGATGGTATCGTTAATACCAACCGGTACGGATCGGCCTGGTGGTCGATCGGGTGCTCGGATCCAGGTAGTTGAACGAAAGGAGGGGGGGCTTCATGGCCGATGTACTAGCCATCGAGGACCTTCACAAGCACTTCGGAAGCGGGCCGCACACGGTGAAAGCCAACGCCGGCGTCACTATGCAGGTGGGTGCCGGCGAGGTGGTCGGGCTCCTCGGGCACAACGGCGCGGGCAAGACCACGCTGGTCAACCAGGTGGTGGGGCTGCTGTGCCCGACCTCCGGGAGCATCAGGCTCGACGGGGTTGACGCCGTCGCCAACCCCGCTCTCGCCCGTCGCCTCACCAATGTCCAGGCTCAGGCCAATGTGCCCATCACGGGACTCACGCCCCTGATGGCGATCGACCTCGTGGGGCGTATGCGAGGAGGGCGTCCGCGTCAGACGCGCAGGCGCGCCGAGGAGCTCATCGAGGCCCTCGACCTGGGGGAGTGGGCGAGGACTCCCGCGCAGAAGATCTCCGGCGGTGTTGCCCGTCTGACTGCCTTCGCCATGTGCGCCGTCGTCCCCGGGCGCCTGGTCATCCTCGATGAGCCCACCAATGATGTCGACCCGGTACGCCGGCGCCTGCTGTGGGACCAGATCCGCCTTCTGGCCGAGGCCGGGGCGGCGGTCCTCCTGGTGACCCACAACGTGCGGGAGGCCGAGCGGGCGGTCGACCGGCTCACCGTCCTGGACCACGGTCACGTCATCGCCGAGGGGACCCCTGCAGCACTCGTGGCCGGCCACGGATCGTCCTTTGTCCTGGAGGTCAGCCGGACTCCCGGCCGGCGGATCGAGCCGCCCGCGGGGAATGAGCCTGACGCAGCACGACGCCGTGCGCGCATCCGTGGCGGTGGACTCTCACTGTACGACCCAGGCCGTGGAATGGGCCGCTCATGCCCTCAAGGACGGAGTGATCGAGCGATACGAGCTGGCACCGATCTCACTGGAGGACGTCTACGTGCACCTCACCGGGAGCACGGGTGAGGAGGTGAGCCGTCATGCCGCCTGAACCCTGTGAATCCGCGGAAGGCCGGATTCGTCCCGATGATTCGCGTCGTCCCCGTGCTGCCGCGTAAGCGCGGTGCGACTCCCGTCCCCAGAGAATCAGGAAATGAAGGAGAACATGATGTCTACTCCAACCAGTACAACTGCTGATCCGGACCATGCCGGTGGCGCCGGCCCTCGGGTGACTCCGCTCCGGTACCAGCTCGGCCTGCTTGTTCAGTGGCAGTTCCGACGCAGCCTGCCCGTGCTCCCTCTCTTCATCATCGTCCAGACGCTGCTGTCCGTCTCCATGGTCCTGGGATACGGGCTCATTGCGGGCCACCCAGGCCGCGAGGCGAGTCTCTACCTGGCCGGCGGCGGCCCGGCGATCGCGCTCATCTCGCTGGGACTCATCATGACGCCCCAGTGGGTCTCCCAGTCCCGCACTGAGGGCAGCCTGGACTGGATGCGCACCCTGCCCGTCCCCAGGATCGCCTTCCTCCTGGCAGACCTCGCGATCTGGACCGCTCTTGCACTGCCCGGCCTGGTTGTGGGCGTCATCGTCGCCAACGCCCGCTTCGACGTCGACCTCGCCCCGCAGTGGTGGCTGGTGCCCGGCGCCGTGCTGGTCGCCCTGACAGCGGCCTGCATCGGATACGCCATCGCCACGCTCCTGGCTCCGGCCCTGGCTCAGATCCTCTCCCAGGTGCTCGCCTTCAGCATCATGCTGTTCTCGCCCGTCAGCTTCCCCGCCGACAGGCTCCCCGACTGGGCCCAGGAGATCCACCGCTGGCTGCCCTTCGAGCCCATGGCTCAGGTGGTGCGTGCGGGACTGTTTTCGCACGACGCCAGCATGCCCGCCCGTTCCTGGGGCCTCCTGGGCGGATGGTGCCTGGTGGCCGTCGCCGGAGCGTCATGGGCCCTGGGAAGGCGGCCCTGAGTCGGCCGGGATGTCCGCATGGTCGGAGACCGGTGGAGGGAGTGACGAACGTGGAGGGGGAAGTGCCGTGAACCCCTTTCTGAGGGGCCTCCTCTACAGTGGGGGCATGACCGCCAGGAGCTCCGCCCGTGGGACGAACAGTGACAGTGATGACTCCGGGGCCTCCGCCTCTGATGACATCAGGGAGGCGACGCGCGCCCTCAATGAGGCGATCACCGCCTTCTCCCGTGCAGTGGGGGCGGCCGGTCAGGGAGCGCGCCGGAGCAGTGAGAGTGCGGTAGCGGCCTCCCTGGACCTCGCCTCCCGGAAGCTGGCCTCCGCCTCCACTGCAGTCAGCGGCGCCGCCCCGGGTCGGGGCGGTGGACGCCGTCGGAGCGAGGAGACCAGGGCGCGGATCCTTGCTGCTGCCAGGGAGGTCTTCGCTGCCAAGGGCTACGAGGGGGCGTCGGTCAGTGACATCGCCTCGGCGGCTGGATTCACCAAGGGCGCCTTCTACTCCTCCTTCCCCTCCAAGGAGGCCCTGTTCCTGGAGGTCGTCACCTGTGGTGAGGAGAGCTCGGATGAGGCCGCTCGGGAGATGGCGAGCCCCGACCAGTGGAGCGAGCAGCTCCAGGAGCTTCCCATGGAGGATGTTGTCCTGCACCTGGAGACCTGGCTCTACGCGATTCGTCATGAGGACTCCCGGGACCGACTGGCCGGCAGCTGGCGCCGCTGGTTGAGAGAGACCTCCTCCTGGTGGCCCGTTCCCACGGACGCCGCGAGCCGAGCCAGCAGGATGAGGAGACGGCCTTCGGGCTCCTGGCGGTGGGCATCTTCGGCCGCGTGAGCGCCGCAGCCACCACCTCGCAGGAGGTCGAACCCATCGTTCAGCGCCTGTCCGAGCGACTCCTTGAGGATGGCAGTGACTGACATTCCTCCTCCGCCGAGAGCGACATGTTTCGCGTAGAGGTACGGAAAAGGTTGCCTTCCGCTGAAAGTGTCCTTCTCGGTGGAGGGAGGGCCTCGAGGTCAGGCGAGCTTCTCCCGGTAGCGGTGGACCACCAGTTCGGCGACCGCCGGGTGGTCGCCGATGGGAGCGGCCACGACGTCGGCGCCCGTGGAGTGCAGGGCCCGATGGAAACGCCCTTCCGCCAGCAGGTAGGTGGCCACACCCACCCGCCTGGCACCCCGGGCCCGGGCCGAGCTCACCGCGTCACGGACGCTGGGGCGCGCAGCCGAGAGGTAGGCGGGCGTTACCCTGCGTCCCAGACGCGCTTCGAGCAAGCGGGTGATGGCCTCGACCTCCTCCAGCGCCACCCCCTGACGTGACCCGGCCGCGCCCAGGACGATGTGGTCGAGTCCTGCGAGTCCGCCCAGGGGCGCGGATGCCTCGTGGAGACGCTGCGCGACGGCCTCCACCAGGTGCTCCTCGACCCCCAGGTGCCCGGTGACCGTCCCCGACCCGTGTCGCTCCACCGCGGCCGGTACGTCATTGAGGACGTGATAGCCGCGGGCCAGGAAGAAGGGCAGCACCACCGGATCCACCAGTCCCTCCAGCGCCGTGGCCGGGTCCGGGGGCTGGAGCTCGATGTAGCCTGTGCGCACCTCCACCGCCGGTAGGATCGTGCGGACGCGCTCGGCGGTGCGGGACATGACTGAGGACGGCCCGGGCCGGCGCGAGCCGTGGGCGAGCAGCACCAGAGGACGAGTGCTCATACCGGTTCCACCACCAGATCTGCGTGCGTGCGAGAACGAGCCGGCTCGACCGACACCGGCCTGACGGGCCCACCGGCGGTGATCGGATCGTCCAGTACAGCAACCTTAGGTGCGTGGCCGCGCTGATGAGTGGATCGGACCTCCTCAAGTGCCTGATCGGTCTCCTCGCGGATGTCTTTGGCACTAGCCCGCGCCTTGCGGATCGCCAGGCTCAGGAAGGCCGCCCAGATCACCCCGAGCGCGCCGTACACCATGACCCCGGTTCGTGCCGAGGCCTCGGCCCAGGACAGCAGGACTCGCAGGTTTGTGGTCAGGATCAGCCCGCCGACGGCGGTGCCCAGAACCGGCCCGGGAAGTCGTGAGACCAGCCAGGCGGCGATCGGCGCGGCCACCAGCCCGCCGGCCAGCAGGGCTAGGACGATCCCGAGACTGATGCCCGCCGTGCCCAGTCCGGTGAGGAACCCGGCCGAGGCCGCCGCCGTCACCAGGAACTCCGAGGCCCCCACCGAGCCGACAACGGTGCGTGGGCGCCGTGCGACCGCCCGTGAGCAGCGTCGTCGTCACCACCGGTCCCCAGCCGCCACCGCCGGTGGCGTCAACGAAACCGCCCACCATCCCCAGAGGAACCAGGAGCCGTCTGCCGTGCGGGGAGCGCCGGCTACCAGAGCCTCGGGGCGGGCGTAGGGCGAAACGCCCCAGAACATAGGCCCCCAGCAGGATCAGCAGGCTCGCCGTCACCGGGGTCGCTGCGCGGGTCGACAGGTGCGACAGGACCGTGGCGCCGCTGAAGGCCCCCACCGCACCGGGCAGCCCCAGCCGGACCACCAGGCGGGGGTCGGTGTTGCCCAGTCGCCAGTGGGAGGCCCCCGAGGCCAGGGTCGTGCCGATCTCAGCCAGGTGCACCGAGGCCGAGGCCAGTGCCGGGCTCAGTCCGGCCAGAAGTAGCAGGGAGGACGAGGTCATGCCGTACCCCATCCCGAGGGAGCCGTCGACCAGTTGAGCGGCCAGGCCGACGAGGGCGAGAAGGACGAGCTTACGCATCAGTGACTCCAGGAGGTTCGGTCTTCGTGCGCCGAGGTGGACTCAAGCGGCGGGGCTTGCCGGCCTGGTCTCCTCGACGACTCGGTCGGCCCAGTACGGGCTCAGGGTGACGACGTCGCCGATGACGATGACCGCGGGGGCGGTCACGCCGTACCGCGTGGCGACGTCGGCCAGACATCGCAGCTCGGTGGTGGTCACGCGCTGGTCGGGGTGGTAGCCACGCTCGATGATCGCCGCCGGAGTGGCCGGATCGCTGCCTGCCTCCAGCAGGGAGGTGACCGAGTCCCGCAGCCGGGAGACCCCCATGAGCAGGATGAGTGTGTGATCGCGGCGCTGGGGGAGTACCCCGAGATCCGAATGAGCCGTGATGACCGAGAAGCCGCGCGACAGGCCCCGGTGCGTGACGGGGATCCCCCCCCGCCGCCGCGGGCACGGCGATGGCGCTGGTGATCCCCGGGACGACCTCGACGGCGACACCTGCCCCACGGCAGGCGGCGGCCTCCTCTCCGCCACGCCCGAGCACGTAGGGGTCTCCGCCCTTGAGACGGACCACCCCCTTGCCGCGGCGGGCCAGGTCGACCAGGAGCGCATCGATCTCCTCCTGACTCATGACGTGCAGGCCGCGCCGCTTGGAGGCGTCGATGACCTCGGTGCCGGGGCGGAGATCCTCCAGGAGGTCTCGGGGCGCCAGCGCGTCGACGACGACCGTGTCCGCCTGGCCCAGCAGCTCCAGACCACGGGCGGTGATGAGACCGCTGCTGCCCGGGCCACCGCCCACCAGCGCCACCCAGCCGGTGGGCTGCCCGGGGCCGGAACCCGGTGCAGACGGCGAGGCCGACGGTGATGGCACGGACGGGGCTGCTGAGGACTCCGAGGCCGCAGGCGTATCAGGTGAGATCTCGCGGGCCATGCCTCAGCCCCTGCCGGAGGAGACGGCCGCAGCCGGTTCGCTGCTGCCTGTGCTCGCCAGCTGCACCATGCCCGCCCCGAGTGTGCCGCCCTCGTGGGCGTCGATGAGGAGGAAGGCGCCGTCGGACCGGGAGACCGAGTAGTCGGCCAATGGCACCGGGGAGGCCAGGCGCAACTGCACCAGGCCGATGTCGTTGAGCTCAAGGGCGTCCGCCGGCACTGTGGTCAGGTCGTCCAGGTCGAGGCGGCCCTCGATGGTGCGCACGATCGCCTGGACCGTCTGGGCGCCGTGCTTGAGCAGCACCCGCGCCCGGGGGCGCAGGGGCTCCTCGCTCAGCCAGGACACGCGGGCGGCGACCTCGGTGAGCACCTGGGGCGCGTCGCCCGCCGCGGCCAGCGTGTCACCGCGGGCGACGTCGACGTCGTCGTCCAGACGAACCGTCACCGACTGGCCTTCGACGGCCTCCTCCAGGCTGCGCTCGCCCAGGTCGATGCCGGCCACGCGCGAGCGCCTGCCCGAGGGCAGCACCACGACGGGGTCGCCGACGCGCACCGTGCCCGAGGCGATCCGCCCGGCGTAACCCCGGTAGTCGCGCAGCTCCGGAGTCGGAGCGGCGCCCTGGGGACGGATGACCAGCTGGACCGGCAGGCGGAAGGCGCCCTCATCTCGGGCGGTGGGCAGGGACTCCAGAAGCCCCAACAGGGTCGGCCCCTCGTAGAAGGGCGTGCTGGCCGAGGCCTCGACGATGTTGTCGCCCAGGAGCGCGGAGGTCGGCAGAACGTGGATCGCGGCCACGCCCAGCTCTGCGGCCACGGCGCGGATGTCGGCCTCGATACCTGCGTAGACCTCGGCGGAGAAGTCCACCAGGTCGATCTTGTTGACCGCGATGACGACGTGCGGGACCCGTAGGAGCGCGGCGACCGCCAGGTGACGGCGCGTCTGCTCCAGGACCCCGTTGCGGGCGTCCACCAGCAGCACGACGACGTCGGCTGTGGAGCAGCCGGTGACCGTGTTGCGGGTGTACTGCACGTGCCCGGGGCAGTCGGCCAGGATGAAGGAGCGCCTCGGGGTGGCGAAGTAGCGGTAGGCGACGTCGATCGTGATGCCCTGCTCGCGCTCGGCCCGCAGCCCGTCGGTCAGCAGCGCGAGGTCCGCGCTGGTCAAGCCTCGGTCCAGGCTGACCTGCTCGACGGCGGCCAGCTGGTCGCGCAGCACGGACTTGGAGTCGAACAGCAGGCGACCCACGAGCGTGGACTTGCCGTCGTCGACGCTGCCGGCCGTGGCCAGGCGCAGCAGCGAACCGGTGGCGGTGCGCGCCTCCGCCTCGGTGGGGATGTCGGTGACGGTGGGGGTGCTCATCAGAAGTAGCCCTCCTTCTTGCGGTCCTCCATGGCCGCCTCGCTCAGGCGATCATCGGCGCGGGTGGCTCCCCGCTCGGTCAGGGTGGAGGCGGCGACCTCCAGGACGATGTCGTGATTGGTGGCGGCGTCGGACTCGACGGCGCCCGTGCAGGACATGTCGCCCACGGTGCGGTAGCGCACGGTGCGGGTGACGACCTGCTCGCCGTCGCGCAGCCGGTTGACGCCGCCGGCCGCCAGCCACATCCCGTCCCGCAGGAAGACCTCGCGCTCATGGGCGTAGTAGAGGCTGGGCAACGCGATCTCCTCGCGCTCGATGTAGCGCCACACGTCCAGCTCGGTCCAGTTGCTCAGGGGGAAGACCCGCACGTGCTCCCCGGGGCGGTGGCGGGGGTTGAGCAGGTTCCACAGCTCGGGGCGCTGGTTGCGCGGGTCCCACTGGCCGAACTCGTCGCGCAGGGAGACGATGCGCTCCTTGGCTCGGGCCTTCTCCTCGTCGCGGCGCCCGCCGCCGAAGACGCCGTCGAAGCCGCCCTCCTCGATGGCGTCGAGGAGCGGGGTCGTCTGGAGCGGGTTGCGGGTGCCGTCGGTGCGCTCGCGCAGACGACCGTCGTCGATGTAGTCCTGGACGCGGGCCACCACGAGCCGCAGACCGAGCTCCTCCACCGTCCGGTCGCGGTAGGCCAGCACCTCGGGGAAGTTGTGACCGGTGTCCACGTGCAGGACGGGGAAGCGGATCGGAGCGGGCCAGAAAGCCTTGCGCGCCAGGTGCAGCATGACCACGGAGTCCTTGCCCCCTGAGAACAGCAGCACGGGGCGGCGGCACTCGGCGGCGATCTCCCGGATGACGAGGATGGCCTCGGCCTCCAGGACGTCAAGAATGTCCAGGGTCTCAGTGGTGGCGGGCGCCTGGGAAGGGTCGGTGAGACCGGCAGGTTCGAGCTTCGGCGCCTGCACGGGGAGGGGAGGGAACGGGGGCCGGATGGGTCTGGGTCAAGGTGATGCTCATAGGTGGATTCCGCATTCTGTCTTGGTGAATCCGGCCCAGCGGCCGGAACGGGGGTCGTCTCCGGGTTTGACTCGCGCCGTGCACGGGCGCAGCCGATCGAGGGGTAGCCGTCGTACAGGAGGGGGTTGATGAGCACGCCGTGCTGGTCGGCGTAGCCGGTCAGTTCCTCCATGGTCCAGGCGGCCAGGGGTTGATCTTGACGATCTCGTGGGTGGCGTCCCAGCTGATCAGGGGCGTGCGGGTGCGGGTGGGGGCGTCCTCACGGCGCACCCCGGTGGCCCAGGCCTCGTAGCCGCTCAGGGCCCGGGCCAGCGGCTCGACCTTGCGCAGACGGCAGCAGGCGGCCGGGTCCCGCGACCACAAATCCGGTCCGTAGTGCTCGTTCTGCTCGGCCACGCTCAGCTCGGGAGTCACGTCGACCACGGTGACGTCCATGGTGGCGGCCACAGCGTCGCGGGTGCCCACGGTCTCGGCGAAGTGGTAGCCGGTATCCAGGAAGAGGACGTCGACGCCGGGTAGAACCCGGGAGACCACGTGCGGCAGAACCGCGTCGGCCATGGAGCAGGCCACGGCCAGCGTGTCGGGGAAGTTCTGGGCCGCCCACTGGGCGACGTCGAGGGCTCGGCGTCGTCACCGAGCTCGCGCGCACCGGCCTCGGCCAGGGCTCGCAACTCCTCCGTGGACCGTAGCGGGGCTCGGCCTGCGCCCCGTGACCTCGAGGCGGCAGAAGCACGGTGCGCCAGGTTCAGGGAAGCCCGGGCGCTCTCAGTGGTTGCGGCGCTCACTGCAGGGCCTCCTCATTGGCTCGGTGCGCCCACTGGGCGAAGGTCTCCTCGGGAAGGCACTGGTCCAGGTAGCGGCGCACCAGGCGCTCGACGTAGTCGGTCAGGCCGGATGCGGGAACCTTGAGGCCCCGCACCGTGCGGCCCAGGCCGGCCTCGGCGCGCCCATCGGTGGCCAGGCCGCCTCCCAGGTGCACCTGGAAGCCGGGCATCTGCTCGCCGTCGACCGTGATGATCTGGCCCTTGAGGCCGATGTCCGCGGTCTGGATGCGGGCGCAGGAGTTCGGGCAGCCGTTGACGGTCAGGGTGATGCGCCGCTCCAGGTCGGTGTCGGCCAGGCGCGCGTCGAGCTCGGCCGACACGCGCGCCGCCAGCTTCTTGGTCTCCACGATCGCGAACTTGCAGAACTCCAGCCCGGTGCAGGCCAGGGTCGAGCGGGTGAAGGCGCCCGGGTCGGGATCGAGCCCCAGCTCCCGCAGACCCGCGACGGCCTCGTCGACCCTGTCGGCAGGCACGTCCAGGAGCAGCAGGTTCTGCAACGGGGTGGTGCGCACCCGGTTGGAGCCGACCCTCTCAGTCAGGTCTGCCAGGCCCAGCAGAACATCCCCGCTCAACCGGCCGACGGGCGGCTTGGCCCCCACCCAGAAGCGGCCGTCCTTCTGCTCGTGGACACCGACGTGGTCGGAGTCCCCGCTCGGCTCCTCAGGTGCCGGGCCATCGGGCAGGGCTCGCCCCAGGTAGTCGTCCTGGAGGACCTGGCGGAACCTCTCCGGCCCCCACTCGGCCATGAGGAATTTCAACCGAGCCTTGTTGCGCAGGCGGCGGTAGCCGTAGTCGCGGAAGATTCGGATGACGCCGTACCAGACGTCGAGTGCGTCCTCAGACGTGACGAAGGCCCCCAGTCGCTGCCCCAGACGCGGGGCGGTGGACAGGGCGCCGGCCACCCACAGGTCGTAGCCGGGGCCGAGCTCGGGGTGGTTGACCCCGACGAAGGAGACGTCGTTGATCTCGTGGAGAATGTCGAGGCTGGGGGAGCCGGTGATGGCCGTCTTGAACTTGCGGGGCAGATTGGCCAGCTCGGGGTCGCCCAGGTAGGTGTCCTTGATGGCACGGGCCAGCGGGGTCGGATCGATGACCTCGTCCTTGGCGATGCCGGCAACAGGGGAGACCAGGAACCCCCGAGGCGTGTCCCCGCAGCCCTCGACCGTGGTCAGCCCCACCGACTCCAGGCGCCGCCAGAGCTCTGGGACATTGTCGATCTCCACCCAGTGGAGCTGGATGTTCTGCCGGTCGGTGATGTCGGCGGTGCCGCGGGCGAAGTCGTTGGAGACCGAGCCCAGTACCCGCAGCTGCTCGCGGCTCAGGCTCCCACCGTCCAGGCGCACCCGCTGCATGAAGTAGCGGTCGGACAGCTCGGAGACATCCAGCTGGGCGGTGCGGCCGCCGTCGATCCCCTGCTTGCGCTGGGTGTACAGACCCCACCAGCGGAAACGGCCATTGAGGTCGTCGGGTGCGATGCTCTCGTAGCCACCGGGGCCGTAGAGGCGCATGATCCGGTCGCGCACCGCCAGTGGGTCCCCGTCCTGCTTGAAGGCCTCGTTGTCATTGAGTGGCTTGCGCCCGTCGAGGGCCCACTGGCCGTTGGAGCGGGCCTTGCGCGGCGGGCGCAGGGTGCGGACAGGTGGCGTGACGGTGGTGGTCATTGCTCCTCCATGACGGTGGCGTGTCATTGGCGTATGAGGAGCGTCCGGGGGCGGCCTGGGTGCTTGCGTGCAGAGCCTGCAGGGCCGTTCGGTTGGCGTCAGCCGTCTCAACGGGGCCTTCCGGACGCTTCATTGCGCCGGATACCTCGTTGCGGGGTGAAGTCCCCGTGGTGTCAGGCGCTGGTCAGGCCCGACAACACATGACCGCATGGGCACGCAGAACGTCAGCGGCATGGGTACCGCTGAAGAGTGCTGCGTGAGAGAAGGTCATGGCCGGAACATTAGCCATGCTTTTACCTGGCGACAAGCAGGAATGATCTGTGCTTCGAGTCACGGCATGGGTGTTGGGGGCGCACTTTGACCCGTCAGGATGCGCAAAAAGGTCGTACTGCCGCACACTGCACCGGTGGTGGTGTGCGGCAGTGGGGAGGCGGGATATGGGCCCTTGGGCCCGGGCCTGCGCTCAGGCGCCCAGCTCGTGGTCCCTCTCGGCGATGGCCTCGAAGGCGCGCACGACGGCGTCGGAGAAACCGGCCCGCTCCAGGGCCACCATGCCCGCCACTGTCGTGCCGCCGGGGGAGCAGACCGCGTCGATGAGGTCGGCCGGGGTACGGCCATGACCTCCCTCGGCGGTGCGCTGGGCCTCGGTCTGCACGGTGCGGGCGGTCCCCAGCACCGCCTGCGCCACGATCTGGACGGCCTGGTCCTTGGGGATGCCGCCCATGACGCCGGCGCGCGCCAGGGCGTCGATGAAGGCGCACACCAGGGCGGGGGAGGAGCCCGCCAGACCGATGAAGGAGGAGAAGTCCTTCTCCTCCAGGATCACGGTGCGCCCAATGGTCTCCATGAGGGTGCGCACCGTCTCCAGGTCCTGGGCGCTCGCACTGCTGCCCGGGGCCAGCGCCGTCATCGACTCGCCCACGGCGGCGGCCATGTTCGGCATGGTGCGCACCACCCGGGCACCGCCCGGCAGCATCGACTCCAGGCGCTCCAGAGTCACTCCGGCGGCGATGGAGACCACCAGGGGCCGGCTGCTGGCGATGGCCTCCGAAAGTCGAGGCAGGACGTCGGGGATGACGTAGGGCTTGAGGCCCAGGATGAGGACGTCGCTGCGTGAGACCAGCTCGGCGGCGTCGGGAACATGGACGGCCCCGACCTGCCCGGCCAGGCGCTCGGCGGAGCCGCGCTTGCTGGTCAGCAGCAGGTGCCCGGCCGGTGTTCCCGCGGCCACGGCCCCTCGCACAATGGCGCTGACCATGTTGCCGGCGCCGATGAATCCGATACGCATGAGGGCCTCCTGCTCGTGTGCGACGTGAGGCCATCACCGTACCGCGGCGACGTGCTGGGCAGCGCGACTTCCGGGGCGCCGGTCGGCCCTCAGAGCACCAGTGCGGCGATCCACCCGGCGATGAGCAGGGGGATGTTGAAGTGCAGGAAGGTCGGGATGACCGAGTCACGCATGTGGTCGTGCTGCCCGTCGGCGTTGAGCCCGGCCGTGGGGCCCAGCGTGGAGTCCGACGCCGGTGAGCCGGCGTCCCCCAGCGCCCCGGCGGTCCCGATGAGGGAGACCGTGGCGACCGGCGAGAAGCCCAGGGAGACGCACAGCGGCACGTAGATCGCCGAGATGATCGGCAGGGTGGAGAAGGACGAGCCGATGCCCATGGTCACGATGAGGCCCACGAGCAGCATGACGAAGGCGGCGGCGGGCTTGGAGCCCGCGAACAAGGAGGTCGCCGACGTCACCAGCGGCTCGATCTGCTTGGTCTCCTTCAGGACGGCTGCGAAGCCCTGCGCCGTGATCATGATGAGCCCGATGAGGGCCATCATCCGCATGCCTCCGGTGAAGACGTCGTCGGCCTCGGCGATGGTGACGACCCGGGTGGCCATGAACAGCAGCAGGCCGATCAGGGCCCCGACCAGGAGCGGGTCGGCCTCCGACCCCGTCCAGGTCAGGAAGGTCTGGACGGCGAAGCAGGCGACGACGGCGACCAGCGCGACCCGGATCTTGCGGTAGTCGATCTCTACCGGGCCGGAGACGTCTTCACCCGAGCCGGCGTTGCCGCCAGTGTCGATCCGGTAGACGCGGGGCTTGCGGTAGGTGACGAACACGGCGATGAGCAGCCCCACGACCATGCCCAGTGCCGGGATCCCCATGGCCTGGGTGGCCGGGACCTGGGAGACGTCCAGGCCCGCCTCCTCGATGTTGGCGTAGAGGATGTCGTGGAGGAAGACCCGCCCGAAGCCCAGGGGCAGGAACATGTAGGTGGTCACCAGCCCGAAGGTGATGGCGCAGGCCACGGCGCGGCGGTCCAGCTGCAGGCGGCTCATGACGATGAGCAGCGGTGGGACCACCAGTGGGATGAAGGCGATGTGAACCGGGATGAGGTTCTGACTCATGACAGCCATGGCCGTGATCCCGCCCAGCACCAGCATGGTGGTGGTGCGCACGGCCCTGCGGGATGCGGACTCGTCCTCGTTCTCGATGCGGCCGATGAGCCAGTTCGCCAGTAGCTGGGGCAGGCCCGAGTGGGCCACCGCCATGGCGAAGGCCCCCAGCAGCGCGTAGGACAAGGCGATCTTGGCTCCGGCGGCCAGCCCGTCCTGGAAGGCGACCATGGTGCGGCTGACGCCCAGACCGGCGCTCAGCCCGCCCGCGAGCGCGCCGACGAACAGGGACAGGACCACATGGACGCGCAGCAACGCCAGGATGAGCATGACCAGGACGGCGAGGATGATGGCGTTCATAGGGGCCTTCCGATGTGGGGCCGACTGTGCTGGGCTTCGCGAGCGGGGCTGGGTGAACCCGCGCGAATCGAGGCCGATTGTGCCAGGTGAGCGTGACGGGGACGTATCGTGGACCGATGAGCGAGAACCGAAAGAACCCCACCGTCAACTCCGCACCGGTCCGCCGTGCCCTGGTCACCGGCGCCTCCACCGGCATCGGTGCCGCCACCGTCCGCCTCCTGCGCTCCCACGGGTGGGAGGTCGTCGCCACCGCCCGGCGGGTCGAGCGTCTCGAGGCCTGGCCGCCGAGACCGGCTGCACGTGGGTGGCCGCCGACCTCCAGGAGCCCGGCGACGTCGAGCGCCTGGCCAGCGAGGTGTTGGCCGAGGGGGTCGTTGATGCTGTTGTCAACAATGCCGGGGGAGCGCTGGGGGTCGACCCGGTCGCCGAGGGCAGCGCCCAGGAGTGGGCCACCATGTACGAGCGCAACGTGCTCGCGGCCCTGCGCGTGAGCCAGGCCTTCCTGCCGGGGCTTCGGGAGCGTGGTGGGGACCTGGTCTTCCTCACCTCCACGGCGGCCCACGACACCTACCCCGGTGGGGGCGGTTACGTGGCGGCCAAGCACGCCGAGCGGATCATTGCGAACACGCTGCGTCTGGAGCTGGTGGGTGAGCCGGTGCGTGTCATTGAGATCGCCCCCGGCATGGTGGCCACCGAGGAGTTCTCCCCTCAACCGCCTCCACGGGGACGCCGAGGCCGCCGCGAAGGTCTACGCCGGTGTCGCCGAGCCGCTGAGCGCCGACGACGTCGCCGCCTGCATCGCCTGGACGCTGGAGCTGCCCGCCCACGTCAACATCGACTCCATGGTGGTGCGGCCGCGGGCCCAGGCCTCCAACACGCTGGTGGCCCGGGAGCAGTAGGGGAGTGGCGTCGTCGGACATAGGTGATCCACAGGCTTGACCTGCCCGGGCACAGCGCGGGTTCCTAACGTCTCTTCCAGCCCCGGCCGGGCCGGGAATCAGACTGAAAGGACCCCCATGACCAAGCACGTCTCCTCCGGTGGCGAGGCCACGTCCTCCCCGCGCGACGCGGCCACGGAGAATCTTCCCACCAGTGATGCCGCCGCCGCGCAGCGCCTCTCACACGACGCCACCGGCGCTCGTGGCAGTGACGGGATCAAGGACGTCACGGACCTCAAGGACACTGCGGATACCGCCGACGCAGGCTCGGTGAGGACCGAGGCCCTTGCCAAGGACGTCACGCAGGACTCCGCCAAGGGCTCTGGGGCGGCTCGCTCGGCCGCTGCCGGTAGCAGCACCGCCGACACCAGGCTGGGCGGGGCGTGGGCGTCCCCGGATGCTCAGAACGCCGCGACCATCGGCGTCGTGCCCTCCGCATCCGCAGCGGCCAAGAAGGTCCGAACCAAGGCTCATGGGCCTTGGTACCGCCGTCGCGCCGTCGTGGGCGCTGCCGGAGTGGCACTGCTGGCGGGCTCCTTCGGGGCCGGATGGGGGACCAACGAGCTGCTCAGCTCCCACTCCCAGCACGGTCAGGCCCAGCAGCAGGGAGGCGGCCACGGTCGGGGTATGCCCGCAGGGGGCCAGGGTGGCCCTGGCGGAGGAGGCCCTGGTGGTCAGGGCGGGCCTGGCGGACAGAACGGTCAAGGTGGCCAGGGAGGTCCCGGCGGACAGAATGGCCAGGGCGGTCCGGGAGGGGGCTCCGGTGGAGCCGGCCGGACCACCCCCAACGGGGACGCCTCCAGTGGTTCCGGCTCGGGCTCGAGCGGCGACCAGCAGTCGGGCTCCGGCTCGGGTGATGGCAACCAGAAGGGCGGCTCAGGCTCCTCGGGTGTCCTCCAGCAGCAGGACGCCAACCCGAGCACGCAGGGCTGAGTGCCCCGGTACCACCTGCTACAGATCACCATTTTCTTCAGGGGCGGCACGTATTCGTGTCGTCCCTGAAGTTCTTGTTGGTGTGTGCAGATTCGGTTACGATCGCTGGCACATCTTGCACCGCTCACCCTGATGACACGGAGGAGGGGACCCCGATGACTGACGCACACCCCTGCATGGCGCTGGGCACCATGCACTTCGGAACCCGCCTGTCCGCCACCCAGTCCCGAGAGATCCTCGATGCCTACCTGGATCTGGGCGGCCAGTGGATCGATACCGCGAACTGCTACGCCTTCTGGGGAGCCGAGTCCGGCCTCGGGGGCCAGAGCGAGACCGTCATCGGCCAGTGGCTCGCTGATCGCGGTGTGCGCGACCAGGTGAGGATCAGTACCAAGGTCGGTGCGGAGCCGACCCGCCCCCACGGCTTCCCGGATGCCGTGGAAGGTCTTGGTAGGGACACCGTCAACCGGGCCATCCGGGACAGCCTGCAGCGCCTGCAGACGGAGCGCATCGACATGTACTGGGCCCATATGGAGGACCGGGAGCAGCCGGTCGCCGATGTCGCCGAGACCTTCGGCGATCTGGTTGACCAAGGACTGACGGCACGGATCGGGCTGTCCAACCACCCGGCCTGGTACGCCGCCGCAGCCAACGTGCACGCTCAGCAGCGGGGCTCGGTAGGCTTCAGCGCCCTGCAGCTGCGGGAGTCGTATCTTCACCCGAGGCCGGATACCCCGGTCGAGGGTGAGGACCACCCCCACGGGATGATGACCATCGAGAGCAAGGACCTCGCTGAACGCTGCGGGCTGGACCTGTGGGCCTACACGCCGCTGCTCACCGGTGCCTACGAGCACCTGGAGCGCCCACTGCCCGAGGCCTACAGGCACCCGGGGACTGACAAGCGGCTGACGGCGCTGCGCACGTGGTCGGAGCGTCTTGCCATGAAGCCGAGCCAGGTCGTCCTGGCCCTTCTCAACGCCCAGCGGCCGACCATCACGCCGATCGTGGGCGTCAGCAGCGTCGCCCAGCTCACTGACGCGGTTGAGGCCACTCGTTTCAGTCTCCCTCAGGAGGCCGTCGAGGAGCTCAACGCGGCCGGCTAGATGTACGGCTAGACCGAGCGGATCCGAGCCGGCGACCAGCAGCACCGCCGCCTACAGAACAACATTGTCTTCAAAGGCGACGCGTATTCGTGTCATCCCTGAAGTTCTTGTTGGTATGTGCGGATTCGGTCACGGTCGCCGACTCCGAGACAGGCGGGCACCCGGCCGCTATTCCACCGCCGGGTGTGGGGAGGACGACGTCGCCGAGGCGGGGTGCGAACTGGCCCTGGTGGCGCACCGCCCACTACACTCCCCGGAGCAAAGGCACTGACCCGGCCATCACCGGCGAGCCTCCGGAAGAACCGGGCCCCGGCGCACCAGCGCCGTCGGCCCTCAGTAGAACCGGACGGGACAGCCCGTCACAGCTGGAAACGAAGCGGTCGTGCACGCCGTCCCTTTCGGGGCTCGCAGCATGGCAAGCGAGGTGGTACCGCGGTGCGGCACCAGCCGGGCACCAGGCCCGGTCGGGAGCCGACGTCGTCCTCGTCAGGCCCCGGGCACCCGCCCGAGGCGGCAGGAACGAGTGAGACGAGAGCACACCGCGATGGCTGAGAAGATGGCTGACAGCACCACCGCCGACGGCAGCGAGCCGACCGGCGCCGCCTTCTACCCCCTGCACCGCCCGGGGGGAGCAGATCGACCCCTCGCCCTCCTTCCCCGCCATTGAGGAGGACGTCCTGGCCTACTGGAAGGCCGACGGCACCTTCCAGGCCTCCATCGACAACCGCGCCGAGCCCTGCGACGAGTTCGTCTTCTACGACGGCCCGCCCTTCGCCAACGGCCTGCCCCACTACGGCCACCTGCTGACCGGCTACGTCAAGGACGCCGTCGGGCGCTACCAGACCCAGCGCGGCAAGCGCGTCGAACGCCGCTTCGGCTGGGACACCCACGGCCTGCCCGCCGAGCTCGAGGCCCAGCGCCTGCTCGGCATCGACGACGTCACCGAGATCACCCGCCCCGGCGGCATCGGCATCGAGAAGTTCAACGAGGAGTGCCGCTCCTCCGTCCTGCGCTACACCAAGGAGTGGGAGGACTACGTCACCCGTCAGGCCCGCTGGGTCGACTTCGACAACGACTACAAGACCCTTGACCCCAACTACATGGAGTCGGTGCTGTGGGCCTTCAAGCAGCTGTGGGACAAGGGGTTGGCCTACCAGGGCTACCGCGTCCTGCCCTACTGCTGGCACGACCGCACCCCCCTTGAGCAACCACGAGCTCAAGATGGATGACGACGTCTACCAGGATCGCCAGGACAACACGGTCACGGTGGGCCTGCGCCTGGAGGAGCCGCTGCGCCAGGGCGCCGAGCGCCCTGAGCTGGTCCTCATCTGGACCACGACGCCCTGGACATTGCCCTCCAACGTGGCCATCGCCGTGGGGCCCGACGTCGAGTACGTGACCGTTCACGTCGATGAGGACCTCGACTCGCCGGTGGCCGGCCAGGACGTCGTCATCGCGAAGGACCTTGTGGGCTCCTACGCCCGCGAGCTCGGTGAGGACCCGCAGGTGCTGGCCACCTGCACCGGGGCCGACCTGGTGGGGCGGCGCTACCACCCGATCTTCGACTACTTCGACGACGCCGCCCACCGGGCCGAGGGCGCCGCCCCGGGCCGAAGGCCTGGCAGATCATCGCCGCCGACTTCGTCACCACCTCCGACGGAACCGGCCTGGTGCACATGGCCTCGGCCTTCGGTGAGGACGACATGATCGCCTGCTCCGGGGCCGGCATCGAGACGGTCGTGCCCGTCGATGACGGCGGCCGTCTGACCGAGGAGATACACGACTACGCCGGGCTGCAGGTCTTCGAGGCCAACAAGCCCATCGTCGCCGACCTGCGCGACGGCACCGGCCCCCTGGCCCGCCGCGATGAGAGCCGGCGCGCCGTCCTGGTGCGCCAGGCCTCCCTACGTGCACTCCTACCCGCACTGCTGGCGCTGCCGCAAGCCGCTCATCTACAAGGCCGTCTCCTCCTGGTTCGTGCGCGTCTCGGCGATCCGCGACCGCATGGTCGAGCTCAACCAGGACATCGACTGGTACCCCGGCCACATCAAGGACGGCATCTTCGGCAAGTGGCTGGCGGGCGCTCGCGACTGGTCGATCTCCCGCAACCGCTTCTGGGGGGCCCCCATCCCGGTGTGGGTCAGCGACAACCCCGACTACCCGCGTACCGACGTCTACGGCTCCTATGCCGAGCTCGAGCGCGACTTCGGCGTGAAGGTTACCGACCTGCACCGCCCCTTCATCGACACCCTCGTGCGGCCCAACCCCGACGACCCCACGGGTAAGTCCATGATGCGCCGCATCCCCGACGTCCTGGACTGCTGGTTCGAGTCCGGCTCGATGCCCTTCGCCCAGGTGCACTACCCCTTCGAGAACGTCGAGTGGTTCGAGTCGCACTACCCGGGCGACTTCATCGTGGAGTACATCGGCCAGACCCGCGGCTGGTTCTACACCCTCCACGTCCTGGCCACCGCCCTGTTCGACCGGCCCGCCTTCACCTCCTGCGTCTCCCACGGCATCCTCCTGGGCAACGACGGGGCGAAGATGAGCAAATCGCTGCGCAACTACCCGGACGTGTCCATGGTCTTCGACCGAGACGGGGCCGACGCCATGCGCTGGTTCCTGCTCTCGGCGCCGGTCATGCGCGGGGGCAACCTCGTGGTCACCGACAAGGCCATCCGCGACACCGTGCGCCAGGTGGTGCTGCCTCTGTGGAACACCTGGTACTTCTTCGCCCTCTACGCGGGCCAGGTGGGCCAGTCCGGCTACGTCGCGGGCGGCGTCGACCTGGATGACGCGAGCCTGTTCGCCAAGCACGGTGGCCTGCACGTCATGGACCGCTACGTCCTGGCCCGCACCAAGGACCTGGCCGAGACGGTGGCCGCCCAGATGGACGCCTACGACATCACCGGGGCCTGCGCCACGATCCGCGACTTCCTCGACGTGCTCACCAACTGGTACCTGCGCACCTCGCGCCAGCGCTTCACCGACGGTGAGACGGCCGCCTTCGACACCCTGGCCACCGTGCTGCGCGTGCTCACCGAGGTTATGGCGTCGCTGGCACCGCTGGTGAGCGAGGAGATCTGGCGGGGTCTGACCGGTGGGCGCTCCGTGCACCTGACCGACTGGCCCGTGCTGCCCGACCACGTCGCCAACGCTGAGCTCGTGACCGCCATGGATGAGGCCCGCGCAGCGGTCTCGGCCGCCCTGAGCCTGCGCAAGGCCGAGAAGCTGCGCGTGCGCCAGCCGCTTCGCAGCCTGACCATCGCCACGGCCGACCCGGCCGGGCTGACCCCCTTCCGCGAGCTCGTGGCCGAGGAGGTCAACGTCAAGGAGGTGCGGGTCCTGGACGCCGAGTCCGCCGGCTACGAGGCCCTAACGGACCTGGCCCTCAACCCGCGCGCCTTCAGCCCCGAGGTCCGCAAGCTCACCTCCAGGCTCTTCGCCGCCGTCAAGGCGGGCCAGTGGGAGCTCACCGATGACGGGGACGTGCGCTTCAACGACGTCCTGATCGACGGCGCCCCCGTGGTCCTGGAGGCGGAGGACTCCGCCTTCACCCTGACCACCCGCATCGAGGTCGACGACGACTCCCTGGCCGCCACCATGCTGCCCTCGGGAGCCTTCGTGGTCCTGGACACCGCCCTGGACACCGCCCTGGAGGCCGAGGGCTGGGCCCGCGACCTGGTGCGCCTGGTCCAGGACGAGCGCAAGGCCGCCGGCCTGCACGTGGGGGACCGGATCCGCCTGGAGCTGAGGGTGCCCCAGGACAAGGACGCCTGGACCGGTGCCCACCTGGACCTCATCAAGCGGGAGGTCGGCTGCGTGGACGCCTCAGTCGTGGCGGACCTGGCTGCGAAGGAGCCGACCGCCACGGTCGAGAAGATCGCCGAGACGCCGGAGAGCTGATCCAACACGCCGGTTGATTAACTTTCCTATTTCCTGAGGGATGAGGCAGAATAAAGCTGTTGCTCGGCCACCAGGGTCTGGCTGAGCAACGGCGCCTCCTCCTCCCATGGGTCGCCTCTCCCATCTCCCGGCCGGCACGCCTCCTACCGCCATGGTGACGGTAGGAGAAGCGTTGCGCGCGGCTTCCTCCCTGGGGCGGGCTCGCTGGCCGCCTTGGTTGTGAGAGGTACGGACGATGAATATCAGGGGCGCTGCGGAGGCCGTCCTCCCCCTGCCGGCTCAGGGCTGGCTGAAGCGGGCGATCTACCGCCGCAACTGCCGTCTCTCGCCTCCCCAGTACCGCGCGGCCCTCAAGCACTGGTACTGGTTGTTCAAGTGCCGCCCCTGCCGCTTGGAGGCGCCGCGCACCATGACTGAGAAGATCCACTGGCTCAAGCTCTACGACTCCACGCCTCTCAAAGGGCGTCTGGCGGACAAGTTCCTGGTGCGCGAGTGGGTCGCCGAGACGGTGGGGGAGGAGTACTGGTGCCTCTGCTGGGTGTGTGGGACTCGCCCGACGAGATCGACTTCGCCTCCCTTCCGGGCAGCTTCGTCCTCAAGGCCACGCACGGTTCGGGATGGAACATCCTCGTGCCGGACAAGAGTGCTCTTGATGAGGCATGGGCCCGCCGTCGCCTCAAGGAGTGGCTCGGCCTTCGTCAGGCGATGAAGGGCGGCTTCGAGCTGCACTACGAGTACTGCGAGCCGCGCATCGTGTGCGAGCCCCTCCTACGTGACGGCACAGGGGGACTGCGGGACTACAAGTTCATGGTGTTCGACGGCGTCGTGCAGTTCATCTTCACCGTGGACAGACGTGCGGGGCGCGCAATGCGGGGGACCTACCTCCCGGACTGGACCCGAGCGCCCTTCGAGTACATCTGTGAGGCTGTCCGCGCCCCAGACGTCCCCGCGCCGAGCGGCCTGGAGACCATGCTCCTCCTGGCCAGCAGGCTGGGAAAGGGGTTCGCCTGCGCGCGCGTCGACTTCTACGAGGTGCGGGGGCGCGTCTACTTCGGCGAGATCACCTTCACTGACGCCGACGGGCTGTCTGACTTTGCGCCCCCTCGCTACGATCATATTTTCGGGGATAGAATCGTCCTTCCTGAGAAGAAGTCGTTCAAGGGTGTCATACTGTGATGATTTAATTCTCACGGAATGGGGCCTGTAGATCTTCTACGAAGATTACTGAGCTTGGTAAGTGAGACCCTTCAATTTTCTTGATGCACATGAGGGCTTTCTCATTAAAACCGTCGCTCGCTTGCCTAGTCGGGGTTCTCGCATGTTACTGTCTGTGTCATTAATTCCGGCGCTCCTTCGTGAGAGTTTCGTGACTGTTGCTTCATGTTGGTGAGTGCTGTGCTCTATCAGTCCTGAATAATGGCAGGTGATATGCGGATGACGCTCGAGGATCTTCTTCATCTAACCCGTCGACGTCTTGGATCTCTCGCTCTGGCGCTCATGATCTGCGTACTTTTATCAATAGTGTTCGCTTTCGTGACGCCGAGTTCCTACACGGCGAAGGCTCAGGCGTACCTGCACGTCGAAGTGGGAGGAGATCCGGGGTCGAACACGCAGTCCCACTACAACGCGGCGCAGCTCGCCGACATGAAGACCGACGCCGTCGTCCCGGTCTTCACCTCGGAGGCTGTCGCCCAGCGCGTGATCGACTCCCTCAAGCTGGATGTCACCCCGGAGGAGCTGGCCTCCTCAGTGTCGGCGGCCAGGACGCCCGAGACCGTCTCGGTGCAGGTCTCCGTCACGGCATCCTCGTCACGTCAGGCTCAGGTCCTGGCTGATGAGGTCATCCGGCAGGCCGCCGAGGAGGTGAAGGAGCTCGAGGGCGGCGAGTCCCCGGTGAGAATCTCCCTGCTGTCCTCCGCCGAGCTGGTGAGTGCCACTCGGTCCCCCGCCCTGGTCACCTGTGTGGCGGTGGGGCTGCTGGCCGGGCTGATCCTGGGCTATGTGTGGATTCTCGTCCAGGAGCTGCTCGATAAGAGTCTCAAGGGGCCTGAGGATGTGCGCAAGGCGTTGTCGGCGCCCGTGCTCGGTGTCCTGCCGAAGGATCCTTCACCCCTGCGGCTGGGGCGGGGTGCGCAGACGGAGGTCGAGGAGCGGCTGCGGGCCGCTCGTACCAACGTGCTTCACGCCCTGTCTCACGGGGCTCGGCAGGTCGTGGTCGTCACCTCTGCCGGCCCGCAGGAGGGGGCCTCGGCGACGGCTGCCGGCCTGGCGCGGGTCCTGGCCCTGTCCGGCCATCGGGTCGTCCTGGTCGGGGGAGACCTGCGTTCACCAAGTGCCGTCGGAGCTCAGGGGGCCCCAGGACTCGCAGAGGTCCTGGTGGGGGCGGCGCGTCTCAGTCAGGTCCTGGTCGAAGGCGAGGTGACAGGCCTGGAGCTCCTGCCCGCAGGTGATATGCCCGAGAACCCCTCTGAGCTACTCGGTGGCCGCAACATGAGCGACCTCCTGCATCATCTGTCTGCAGACCGCATCGTGATCATCGATGCTCCTCCGGTATGCCGCTTCACTGATGCCGTGGTGCTGGCCGAGTACGCCGGTGGTGTCCTCCTCGTGGCGCGAGCCGGGCGCACCTCTGCGGAAGAGCTTCGTGAGGCGGCGCTGGCCGTGGAGCAGGCGGCGGGCACATGCTCGGAGTGGTGCTCACTAACGTGTCCGATCCTGGGCGTGGGGGGCAGGGTGTTCATGTCGGTGTCGCTCATATGGAGGGAGCAACCGCCTAACCCCTCATTCTTTGAGTGCGACACTCGCGAACAGAGAACAGGTTCAAGGGATTTATATAAATGTTACCTTGCAGCCGTTCCAGTGCCTATCGGAGAGGTGTGTTCCCCTGGTTCCAGTCGAGGGTGATCGTGTCGTTTCAGGCTCTCAGATACAGCCTGTCTGTGACTTCGTCTCATTGCGCCTATCGGGATCTGTTGACAAACGATGATCGAAGAGGATTCCCGTCAGAATCTTCCAATCGGTGACACTCGGTGTTAGATTAATACTGGGCATTAAAAATGGAATCTACTCATGATGATTCAATGAGTTCCGTATGCCGTTCTTCTACGTCGTTTCCTCCTGTGAGCATGAGGAGCGGCATCCCCACGTCCGTCCCGCGAAACAGTGAAACCTGTTCGCCCATCTGCAGATTGAAACCCTGATGACATTTGAAATCTGTCACTCACACCGGCGTCGAACGCTTGATCGGAGTTCCTCACTCTCAGGCGGTGTGTCCCATGCCCGTCAGCAGACTCAACGGAGCGTGACGACTCATGGCTGAAGCACGTCAGGACTCCCATGGCACCGCAGGCCGTGATGAGCGCAGTACCGAGGTTCGCCGCCCCGGTACGCCTGTGCCCGCTCGATCCCTTGGAGGGCACGGGGGGTGACACCGCGGGCGCCCGTCCGGCACCGAGCTCAGCGCCCATGAAGCCGTCGGACTGCGGTGCGCAGCGGGCGGGCTTCGCCCTGTGCCGGCTCGAGCCCCTCGCCCTGATGGCCGTCGACCTCCTGGCCACCTATGTGGCGCTGTACTCCGCGGCGTGGGGGACCACGAAGTGGGCGACCGCCACGGGGGCGACCGGAGGTCTTCTGGCCATCGGGGTGCTCGGGATCGTCAACGTGGGCGTCTTCGCCACCTTCAAGATGTACAACAGCCTGTGGCGCTACGCCTCGATGGCGGAGGCGCTGAGGATTCTCTACGCGACCGTCGTCGGCTCGATCTGCGGTGACCTGCTCTTCTCCCTGGCCTTCGGGGGCGGGTTATCAGTGCGTTCCTACGTCATGGCCTGGGCGCTGCTGGTCATCATGACCGCGGGGACTCGGCTCGCCGTCCGGGCGCTGTGGCACAGTCGCGCCCAGCGCAGTGCTCGAGCAGGTGAGCAGGGCGCACGCCCCCGTACCCTCATCGTCGGTGCTGGGCAGACGGGTTCGCTGACCATCAAGCGCATGCACCTGGGGGACGAGGACATGTGCGGAGAGCCGGTGGCCCTGGTCGACGACGACGTCACCAAGCACGGCCGCCACGTCCACGGCGTCAAGGTCCTCGGTGCGTGTGACGACATTCCCCGCGTCGCCCAGGAGTGCCGGGCCGAGCAGATCGTCCTGGCCTGCCCCTCGGCGCTGGCCTCCGAGCGTCAGCGCATCCTGGCCATCTGCCTGACAACGGGCCTGAGAATCCTCACCCTCCCGAACGTACGGGACCTGGCCCAGCAGGATGACGGACGGATCGCGCTGCGGGAGGTCGAGATCTCCGAGCTGCTCACCCGTGACGAGGTGGCCTTCGACTCCACGGGAATGGGGTATGTGCGCGGTCAGGTCGTCCTGGTCACCGGCGGTGGCGGCTCTATCGGCTCCGAGCTGGTCCGTCAGCTCATCGAGGCCCGGCCGCGCCAGATCGTCATCTTCGACGTCTACGAGAACACGGCCTACGAGCTGCTGCACGAGATGCAGCCCAAGGCCACTGAGCTGGGGGTGACGCTCTCGGTCGTCATCGGCTCGGTGACCAACGAGCGCATTGTCCGCGACTGCTTCGAACGGTACCGGCCCAAGGTCGTCTTCCACGCAGCGGCTCACAAGCACGTGCCGCTCATGGAGGACAACGCCCGTGAGGCCGTGGAGAACAATGTGCTGGGGACCTGGGTCGTCTGCCGTCTGGCGGAGGAGCTCGGCTGCAGCCACTGCATCCTGGTCTCCACCGACAAGGCGGTCAATCCCACCAACGTCATGGGGGCCACCAAGCGGCTGTGCGAGTTGGAGATCCAGGCCCTGGCCCAGACGAGCCGCACCACCGTCTTCGCCGCCGTGCGCTTCGGCAACGTGCTCGGCAGCCACGGCTCAGTCATCCCGCTGTTCAGGCGCCAGCTCAGGTCGGGCGGGCCGCTGACCGTCACCCACCCCGACATCACCCGCTACTTCATGACGATCCCTGAAGCGGCCCAGCTGGTCATCACCGCCGGGTCCATGGCCCAGGCCGGAGAGATCTTCATCCTGGAGATGGGCAAGCCCGTGCGGATCTACGACCTGGCCGTCAACCTCATCAAGCTCTCGGGCCTGCGAGTCGGGCGCGACATCGAGGTGGCCTTCACTGGGCTGCGCCCGGGCGAGAAGCTCTACGAGGAGCTGCAGATGCACGACGAGGAGCTGCGCCCCACGCAGAACACATCGATCCTCGTCTCCACGGCACCACCGCCCACCCGACTGGAGGTGGAGGACAAGATCGCTCGGCTCATGGCATGCCTGCCCAAGGGGAGCGAGCAGATCAAGCGGGAGCTGGCTCGCGCGGTGCCCACCTATCACCCACGCCTTGAAAACAGTACGGATACGTCGTCGACAGTGAGGAGAGCTGACTGATGCGTGTTGATTTCTCGCCCCCGGACATCACCGACGCCGAGTGCCAGGAGGTGGTGGACGCCCTGCGATCGGGCTGGATCACCACGGGACCGCGCACCAAGACCCTGGAGAAGCAGGTGGCGCAGCGCTGCGGAACCACCCGGGCCGCCTGCCTGAACTCCGCGACCGCCTCGCTGGAGCTGACCCTGCGAGTCCTCGGCATCGGTCCCGGAGACGAGGTCATCGTCCCGGCCTACACCTACACGGCCTCAGCGTCCCCGATCGTGCACGTCGGCGCCACCCCGGTGATCGTCGACGCCGGCGACGCCGACGGCGGTTACGGGCTGGACCCCCGGGTCCTGGAGGCCGCCATCACCCCGCGGACCAAGGCCGTCATCCCGGTCGACATCGGTGGGCGCATGTGCGACTACCCGGCCCTGCGCGCGGTCGTCGACAGCCGCAACCACCTCTTCACGCCGACAGGGCCGGTCCAGGAGGCGCTGGGACGCGTCGCCCTCGTCGCCGACGGCGCCCACAGCTTCGGCGCCCGGCGCGACGGCACGCCCTCGGGCAGCGCCGCCGACTTCACCACCTTCAGCTTCCATGCCGTGAAGAACCTGACCACCGCGGAGGGCGGCGCCGTCACGTGGAGGCCGGAGCTGGGCCTGGACGAGGAGCTCTACCGCCAGTACATGCTGCTGTCCCTGCACGGGCAGAGCAAGGACGCCCTGTCCAAGACCCGCCTGGGGGCCTGGGAGTACGACGTCGTCAGCCCCGCCTACAAGTGCAACATGACCGACGTGTGCGCCGCGATCGGCCTGGCCCAGATGACCCGCTACGACTCGATGCTCGAGCGTCGACACCAGATCATCACCCGCTACGACCAGGCCCTGGCGCCGGCGGGCGTGACATCGCTGCGCCACTACGAGGACGGCAGCGTCTCCTCCGGTCACCTCTACCTGGCGAACCTGCCGGGCATGGGGGAGGAGGAGCGCAACGAGTTCATCGAGCGCATGGCGCGCGCGGACGTGGCCTGCAACGTCCACTACAAGCCGCTGCCCCTGCTGAGCGCCTACCGCGACCTCGGCTTCTCCATTGAGGACTTCCCGCAGGCCTACGCCCTCTACGCCAATGAGGTGAGCCTGCCTCTGCACACCTCATTGACCGATGAGCAGGTCGACTACGTCATCAGCTGCGCGCTCGAGACGCTCGCGGCGATGGGCCGATCATGAGGATGCCGCCCTGGGAGGGCCTGCCGGAGGCCCTGCGGACCGAGGAGGTCCGCCCCTACTACGAGGCACTGTCCCGGCGCGGACTCCAGCTGCGGCTCAAGCGCCTGCTCGACGTCGTCGGAGCGACGATCCTGATGGTCCTGCTCGGGTGGCTGTTCCTCATCCTGGCAATCCTCATCAAGCTGGACTCGCCCGGGCCAGTGTTCTTCCGCCAACGGCGGGTCACCCAGTTCGGACGCGAGTTCCGGATCGTCAAGTTCCGCACCATGACACACCGGCCGGCAGGCCCCGGCGACCAGATCACCCGGGGCAATGACCCCCGGGTCACGAAGGTCGGTGCGGTACTGCGCCGGTACCGGCTCGATGAGATCAGTCAGCTCATCGACATCCTGCGCGGCACGATGAGCTTCGTGGGGACCAGGCCGGAGGTGCCCGAGTACGTCCAGCAGTACACCCCGCAGATGCGGGCCACCTTGCTGCTGCCGGCCGGGGTCACCTCCACGGCCTCCATCGAGTTCAAGGATGAGGCCGAGATCCTGGCCGCCGCCCCGCCGGGCCAGGACGCCTACCTCACCCAGGTCCTGCCGGCCAAGATGCGCCTCAACCTGCGCGACGTCCAGAACTTCAGCATCGGGCGGGATCTGTCGATCGCGCTGAGGACCGTCCTGGCGGTGGCCACATGAGACGCGCAATGACGACACCTAAGGAGCAAGCATGACAGCAGGCACTGAGTACGATCGCGAACCGGATTCCGATCTGGTGTCCATCATCATGCCGACGTACAACTGCGGCGCCTTCATCGCAGAGACCATCGCCACCGTCCAGGCCCAGACCCACCCCCGCTGGGAGCTGCTCGTCGTCGACGACTGCTCCACCGACGACACCGCCGACGTGGTCGGGGCCCTGGCGAAGGACGACCCGCGGATCCGGTACGTGCGCCTGGAGACCAACAGCGGTGCCGCCATGGCCCGCAACCGGGCGATGGAGCTGGCCCAGGGGCGCTACATGGCCTTCCTGGACTCCGACGATCTGTGGCACCCCGACAAGCTCAGGCGCCAGATCGACTTCATGACCTCGCGCGGCGTGGCCATGTCCTGTACCGCCTACGCCCAGATCGACGAGCAGGGTGTGCCCACCGGAAGGATCGTGCGCAGCCCGGCCAGGATCAGCTACAACCGCCTGCTCTTGGACTGCCCGGTGGGCAACTCCACCGTCATGTACGACGTGGCGCGCCTGGGGAAGTTCGAGGTGCCCAACATCCGCAAGCGCAACGACGATGCCCTGTGGCTGCGCATGCTCCGCACCGAGCCCTACATCTGGGGGATGCCGGTCGTGCTCATGAGGTACCGGCTCCGCTCGGGATCGGTGTCGGCCAACAAGTGGAGCCTGGTCAAGTACCACTGGACGCTCTACCGAGACATCGAGCATCTCAGCGTCCCCCGCTCCGTCTTCCACATCGGCGTGTGGGTCCTCATCAAGACCCTCAAGGTGAAATGAGGATGAGCGTCAGCAGGACGAGCAGTTCCCCGGACCGGCCCGGGGAAGATGGAGGGAGGCCGGCAATGAGCCAGGAACAGTCATCGATCCCGCAGGACTCCGGGGGCGGGCCCCTGAGGGTTCTGCAGATCAACTCATCAATCTCCCGGCGTTCCGGAGTCATGAGCGTGCTTATGAACTACCTCAGGCACATGGACCGCTCGCAGGTGGTGTTCGACTTCTTCTGCTACGCCACACCCGACGAGACCCACCGTGAGGAGATCGAGTCGCTGGGCGGGCGCTGCTACGTCATCGACGCCGGGAACCGCATCGGGCGCATCCGGTCATCCCTGGGGCAGCTGCTGGAGCGGCACGCGGGGCAGTACCCCGTGGCGCACCTGCACGACCCCATCCTGTCGCGCTTCCTCTACCCGGTGGCTCATCGCCGCGGGGTGCGTTCCCTCGCTGTTCACTCTCACGCGACGGCGTACTCCGACTCCCGGTTGCGCAGCCTGCGCAACTGGCTCGTCTGCCGCAATATCGGGGCCTACTCGGATACCCGCCTGGCCTGCTCCCGCGCTGCCGGTGACTTCCTGTTCGGCTCAGACCGCTTCGAGGTGGTTCCCAACGCGGTCGACGTGGAGACCTACCGCTTCGATGAGGCGGTCCGTGCCGATCTACGTGCCCGGCTGGGGCTGGGGGACGCACCCGTCGTCGGCCATGTGGGGCGATTCAATGAGCAGAAGAACCACCGCTTCCTCATCGACGTGTGCACCGAGCTGTTCCGCGCGCGCCCCGAGGCCCGCCTCATGCTCATCGGCGACGGCCCGCTCCGGCCGGGCATCGAGGCAGTGGTGGCCGAGCGCGGTCTGAGCGACCGTGTCCTGTTCCTGGGGGACCGCAAGGATGTCCCCGACCTCTACCAGGCCATGGACATGTTCCTTCTGCCCTCCCTCTACGAGGGGTTGCCGATGGTGGGGGTCGAGGCGCAGTGCGCGGGTCTCCCACTGGTGTGCTCCAACGAGGTGACCGACGAGGTCACGATCGGGGAAGTAACCTTCCTGCCACTGGACATGCCGGTACCTCAGTGGGCGTACCACGTCAGTGAGGCCCTCGACCACGGGCGGGACCCGGGGCGCAGGGCGGAGGGGAGAGGGCCGCGCGCACCGCGGGCTTCGACATCACTCATGAGGCCGAACGGCTGGCGCACCGTTACCGTGCGCTGGCGGAATGGTGATGCCGGAGCATGTGGATCCACTTCGCGCTATTCGCCACTCTTCTTCTGCCAGCAGCTCTTCTGGGGTTGCGGGGCAGTGCTGGCCGCCGAGGCTCCCCGGTCATCCTGGTCGTGGCCTTCGTGGCGTTTGTGGCCTTCTCCTCCATGCGAGCCGTCAGCGTCGGCAATGACACGGTTGAGTACCACCGCGTCTTCGAGGCGATCAAGGCCACGACCTCCCTCCAGGAGGCCTTCACTGTCAGCCGCTTCGAGTACGGCTACGTGCTGCTCAACTACCTGGTCAGCCGCATCACGGACAGCTTCAACGTCCTGCTGCTCATCATCTCGGTGTTCGTCTACGGCTCAGCGGTCCTGTTCATCAAGCGGTACGCGGCCAGCTACTCCCTGGCGGTCCTGCTCGCCTTCGCCATGTCCGCCTTCTACGACTTCACGCTCTTCGCCCGGCAGAGCGTTGCGGTGGCGATCTTCCTGCTGGCTGTCCCCGCGCTCATGGAGCGCAAGCTGTTGCGCTACGTCCTGCTCATCGTGCTCGCCTCCCAGTTCCATGTCAGCGCCCTGCTCCTGCTCATCGTCTACCTCGTCTCCGCCATGCGGCTGAGCACCTTCGGCGACTGGATCAAATGGGGTGCCTCATCGGGATGAGCATGCTGTCACTGAGCTGGGTGATGAACTCTCTTGCGGCGTCCTCCGTCTACTACGGTCACTATCTCAACAGCGACTACGCCGACGGCGGGGTGCGCTCGGCCACAGTTCTGCTGATCGTGGTGCGCATCCTCCTCATGCTTCTGGCTTCCACCTGCGGGTGGGAGGCCGCAGTGGAGGAAGATCCCTCCGGGCGTACCCGCAGCCTCCTGGCACTGGCCGTTGCCGACATCGCCATGGTGACGGTGTCTCTGGGCTTCAACCTCGTTGACCGTCTCGAGATGTACCTGACCATGCCCTTTGTTGTCGGCCTAGTGAACCTCACGGTGCGGGGCCGCAGACCCGAACGCTCCTACATCGGCGCCCTCCTGGTCATCACCGCCTTCGCGGCCTCCACGATCTTCTTCCTGTACCGCCCCGAGTGGTACCACCTGTTCCCCTACCGAACCGTCTTCGAGAAAGGGATCCCATAATGGAATCTGTCCATTCTGCGAGTTCGTGGAGAACCGGTGCTAGTGATCTGAGCGGTGGCTGCCGGCGGGATAGGTGCGACTTCGGCTCGAGGTGGGAGGTGCACTTCGGTGTCGGCGAGTTATAAGAACCGCATTGCATTCCTGCTGGGCAACACCCTGGTGTTCGCTCTGGGGGCCTGGCGGTCAAGGCCGTCTCCCTGGTCCTCATGCCCCTGTACACAACTGCCCTGACAGCCGGTGAGTACGGGACGGCCGAGCTGCTCAACAGTGCGATCGAGATCGTGCTGCCGCTGCTGTCGGCAGGGGTGGTTGAGGCCCTGTACCGGTTCTCCATTGACGATGACGTTCCTAAGAATGAGCTTTTCGCCGGCTCCCTGGTGGTCCTGGGCGGGGGCGTCGTGTGCGCCGGGGTGCTGTGCGCCCTGGCCGGTGCTGTGTGGGACGTCGAGCACACTGTGTCCTTCTTCGTCCTGTTCTGCTCGGTGTGCGTCTTCAAGGCCACCACCCAGCTCGCCCGCGGTCTGGGGCATGTGCGGCGCTTCGTGGCCTACGGGTTCATCAACGCTCTCGCCATGGTCATGGCCACCTACCTGCTCCTGGTTCGTGCGCACTTGGGTGTGGAGGGGTACTTGTGGTCCTTCACCGTCGGCTACCTGGTGGGTGGTCTTGCCGCCTTCCTGGGGTCGGCCGAGTACCGGCTTCTGGCTCCGTTCCGGGTCGATTGTGCGCTGCTGCGCCGAATGCTTGTCTACAGCCTGCCGCTCGTGCCCAATCTGCTGTCGTGGTGGCTGGTCAGTGTCTCAGGACGGTACGTGGTCCTGTGGGGCAGCGGAGTCGCGGCTGCGGGGCTCTTCACCGCGGCGAGCAAGATGCCTGCGCTGGTCAACATCGTGGCCTCCGTGTTCCAGCAGGCCTGGCAGTACTCGACTGCCCGAGAGATCAGTTCTCCTGACCGTGGAGCCTTCTTCGGCGTCGTGATGAGGGGATACTCGCTGGCGACTCTGACGGTCGCCGGTCTGGTCATTGCCCTGAACCGGCCGATCTCCAGGGTGATGCTCCAGGCCGAGTTCTCCGAGGGTTGGCGCTACGTCCCCCTGCTCATGCTGGTTGCGTCCTTCGGGGTCATCAGTATCTTCTTCGAGAGCTTCTACCAGGCCTTGAAGAACAGCGGTGTTCTCATGGTCTCCACCGCGTTGGGCGCGGTGGTCAACGTGATCCTCGGCGTGGCTCTTGTGCCGTTCATGGGCCCGTGGGGTGCCGGCCTGGCCGGGGCAGTGGCCTACATGCTCGTCCTGGTGGTGCGGGCCCGAGACCTCCGGCGCCGCATCGACCTGCCCATGGACCGCCCGCGCCTGACCTACCAGCTCGCACTGCTCATCAGCATCGCCATATGCATGTCCTTCGACGGCGGCTCATGGCTGACTGCCGTGGTTTGGACCTGCCTGGGGCTGCTGGCAACCAGCGACATGACGGTTCTCACCAGCAGTGCGCGAGCTGTGACGGAGTCCCTGGGGAGCAGGAACGCGGGACTGCTGCACCGGCTCTGACACGGAGTCCCGGCGCAGGATATGCACGGAGGAATGCCCCCGCGCACCACGAGACGGTCAGCTACCTGCTTGTGAAATTGCTTTGCGGCCACTATTGTCTTTTGTCTTAAACGTACAGTACGGGTGGCTCCTGTTGTCTTACCGTGATGTCTATGAGAAAGCGAATCCGTGGATACATCGTATCCTTGTCGAGCCGATCTGGCTGGTCGGGCTGAAGTATCTTGCTGATGCAAGAAGGGGAAGATTATGAAGCGTATTCTGCTTTTGGATACATCCGTTGGTTCCCTCAATATGGGGGATGAGATCATTGGTCGATCCATTGAGATGAACTGGCGCGAGTTGTTCTCCTCGAACTATGTCATGCGTCTGGCCACGCATACGCCGATGTACACCCCTGTGCAGTATCTTCTGTCCAAGCGTCGGCTCAGCATCTTCAAAGGAGCCGACATCAAGTTCCTGTGCGGCACTAACGCGCTGTACACGAACATGCTGCGGCCCCTACCGACGTGGAACATCAACTACCTCAACTGCGGGATGGCTGCAGGCACGGTGTGTCTGGGCGTGGGTGCGGGGACCAACTCCTCGTCGGTCAACTTCTACACGCGGGCCCTCTACCGCAAGGTGCTGTCCCATGACGTCGTGCACTCGGTGCGTGACGAGCGCACCAAGCATCTCCTGGAACGGGTGGGGCTGCGGGCCTGGAACACCGGCTGCCCCACCCTGTGGGGGCTGATCCCCGAGCACTGCGAGACCATTCCCCACGCCAAGGGCGACGAAGTAGTTTTCACGCTCACCTCCTACCACCCGAACCCGCGCAAGGACAGGGCAATGGTCGACGTGCTGCGCAGGAGTTACTCGCGATTGCACTTCTGGCCACAGTCCATCGACGACCTGGGCTACCTGCAGTCGCTGGGAGCGGCAGACGGCGTCGAGATCGTCACGCCGAGCCTGGCAGTTTCCGGGAGGTGCTCGACCGAGGCGTCGACTACGTGGGGAACCGCCTGCACGGGGGCATCTTCGCCCTGCAGCGCAAGCGGCGCGCCATCATCGTGGCCATCGACTACCGCGCGCGGGAGATGGCCAAGGACTACTCCCTGCCGCTGGTGGAGCGCGACTCCATCGAGACCGATCTGGCCGACCTGATCGAGGCCTCCTGGCCGACCGCGATCCACGGCCTGGACTTCGACCGCATCGAGAAGTGGAAGGCCCAGTTCGATGTCGGCAAGCCATAAGGGGCGCATGAGGCTCCTGCTGGGCAACACCCTGGTGTTCGCTCTGGGGGGGCCTGGCGGTCAAGGCCGTCTCCCTGGTCCTCATGCCCCTGTACACAACTGCCCTGACAGCCGGTGAGTACGGGACGGCCGAGCTGCTCAACAGTGCGATCGAGATCGTGCTGCCGCTGCTGTCGGCAGGGGTGGTTGAGGCCCTGTACCGCTTCTCCATTGACGATGACGTTCCCAAGAATGAGCTCTTCGCCGGCTCCCTGGTGGTCCTGGGCTGCGGCGTCGTGTGCGCCGGGGTGCTGTGCGCCCTGGGCAGTGCCTTGTGGGGAATGAAGCATGCGGCGGCTTTCTTCGTCCTGTTCTGCTCGGTGTGCGTCTTCAAGGCCACCACCCAGCTCGCCCGCGGTCTGGGGCATGTGCGGCGCTTCGTGGCCTACGGGCTCATCAACGCTCTCGCCATGGTCATGGCCACCTACCTGCTCCTGGTCCGCGCGCACGCCGGCATCGAGGGCTACCTGTGGTCCTTCACCATCGGCTACCTGGTGGGCGGCATTGCTGCCTTCCTGGGGTCGGCCGAGTACCGGCTTCTGGCTCCGTTCCGGGTCGATCGTGAACTGCTGCGCCGAATGCTCGTCTACAGCCTGCCGCTCGTGCCCAATCTGCTGTCGTGGTGGCTGGTCAGTGTCTCAGGACGGTACGTGGTCCTGTGGGGCAGCGGAGTCGCGGCTGCGGGGCTCTTCACCGCAGCGAGCAAAATGCCCTCACTCATCAACATCGTAGCCTCCGTGTTCCAGCAGGCCTGGCAGTACTCCACCGCCCGCGAGATCAACTCACCCGACCGCGGCGCCTTCTTCGGCTCCGTTCTGCGAGGCTACTCCCTGGCGACTCTGACGGCCGCGGGCCTGGTCATTGCCTGAACCGGCCGATCTCCAGGGTGATGCTCCAGGCCGAGTTCGCCGAGGGTTGGCGCTACGTCCCCCTGCTCATGCTGGCAGCGACCTTCGGGGTGATGACCATCTTCTTCGGCACCTTCTACCAGGCTCTCATGAACAGTCGCATGCTCATGGTCTCCACCGCGCTGGGGGCGGTGGTCAACGTGATCCTCGGCGTGGCTCTTGTGCCGTTCATGGGCCCGTGGGGTGCCGGCCTGGCCGGAGCGGTGGCCTACATGCTCGTCCTGGTGGTGCGGGCCCGAGACCTCCGGCGCCGTATCGACCTGCCCATGGACCGCCCTCGCCTGACCTACCAGCTCGCACTGCTCAGCATCATGGCCGTGTGCACATCCTTCGACGGCGGCTCATGGCTGAGCGTCGCAGTCTGGGCCTGCCTGGCGTTCCTGGCGACCAGCGACATGACAGTGCTGGCTACCGGCGCTCGAGCGGTGGCCGGACCTTTCGCCCGCAGGCTTGGGCGGCGCTGAGTCCGCGCCGCCCAACCTGTTCATCGTCGTCCGATGCCGCGGTAGGTCCAGCCGGCTGCCTTCCAGGCCTGTGCGTCCAAGCAATTGCGCCCGTCTATGACGTAGCGGGTGCGCGCCAGGTCGGCCGCCTGGGCAGGGTCGAGCTCCTGGTACTCGCGCCACTCCGTGCCGATGATGACCAGGTCGGTTCCTTCCAGGGCGGAGTGCGCGGAGACGGCGACCTCGTAAGGACGGTTCGTCCTCTCGGCGAGGATCGGGCCGGCGGCCGGGTCGTGCACGACGACTCTTTCGACCATGCCCGACAGCTCCACGGCGAGATCCAGGGCGGGGGGGAGTTGCGCATGTCGTCGCTGTCCGGTTTGAAGGCCGCCCCGAGGACCGTCACCGTGGCTGTGGACGTACGCTCGCCGAGGAGCTCTGTGACTGTGTGGATGACGCCTGCGCGCATGGTGTCGTTGACCCGGTCGACCTCCGCGAGGAAGGCCAGGGCGTCGCCGACACCGAGCTCATTGGCGCGGGCCTGGAAGGCGCGGATGTCCTTTTGGGCAGGCAGCCCCCACCAAAACCGATACCGGCGCGCAGGAAACGACGGCCGATACGGTCATCCATGCCGATCGCCTCGGCGAGAGCCGTCACGTTGGCCCCCGCGGCGTCGCAGACCTGGGACATGGCGTTGATGAAGGAGATCTTCGTGGCCAGGAAGGCGTTCGCGCTGATCTTAACCAGCTCGGCGGTGGCGTAGTCCATGACTAGGCGGGGAGTACCGGTGGCCAGGATCTGTGCGTAGACCGCGTCCATCGTCTCCTGGGCGTCGGCGGCGGCGTCGGGATTCTCCGGCAGGCCGTAGACCATCCGATCCGGGCGCAGCGTGTCCTGAACGGCGAAGCCCTCTCGGAGGAACTCCGGATTCCACAGCAGCATCGCCCCGGTCGGCTCGATCAGTCGGGCCAGGCGGGAGGCGGTTCCAACGGGCACCGTGGACTTGCCGGCAACCACTTCGGGGCCGCTGGTGCAGTGCCCAGGTGGGGGAGCATGGAGTCCACGGCTGCGTCGACGTAGGTCATGTCCGCCGCCCCCGACTCGGACTGCGGGGTGCCCACGCCGATGAAATGGACCTGAGCGCCCTCAATGGCGGAGAAGTCCTGGGTGAAGGTCAGGCGTCCGGCCTCCACGTTACGGGCCAGAAGCCCTTCCAGCTCGGGCTCGAAGAACGGTGCCCTGCCGTCGCTGAGAAGATTTACCTTGTGAGCGTCGACGTCCACGCCCACCACATCATGTCCCAGCTCCGCCATTGACGCGGCGTGAACAGCACCGAGATATCCGCAACCAATCACTGACAAACGCATGGAGAAATCCTAGACGTGGATGTGGGGGGTATGTCCACCCCTATATCCATAAGGTTCCCTGGTGGATTCCTCAAACATTCCAGCGAGAATTAGGATGTATTCATCGAGTTTTTATCGGATAATCATGGTAATTGCATTGTCTGGGGTGATATTGAGTGTTGGTGTCTCGCAAAAAGATTTAAGGAGAAATTGTTGTTCGTGCGTCTGGTCCTTCATGTGAGAGATTGCGCTCACGTGGTTCTTCTGTCATTTATCGTGACGGAGGTGCGCATCCGCATCCGTGGCTTCACGTGTCGATGAGGCAGACCGCTGCACGGTCGGTCCGTCGGGCTTCGACCTGCAGGAGTCAAGGGGGAGTGGTGCGGGTAGCGCTGGAGCCTCGGCTAGATTAGGGCGTGGCGGGAGCGCCTGAGAGAGCCTCTGTCCAACCCGTCACGTCGAGTAAAGGATGGCACAGTGCCCGTAGACGACGACTCCAAGCAGGCCAGTCCCGGCGCCGCCTTCGGCATCCCCGAGGGCGCCACGGGTGAGGATGTCGTCGACGCCGTCTTCGGTGAGACCGGTGTCGACCCCGAGCTCCTGCCTTACCTGGAGGCTGCAGGTGCCCCCGGTCTGACTGAGGGTGAGGGCCTGACCGTCTCCGTTGCCGACCTTCAGGAGGTCGGCGCTCAGCGGCAGGCCGACGCTGAGACCCAGGACCGTGAGGACCTTGAGGCCCTGCGTGAGCTCGTCGCCGCCAACATGATCCCCGGCGGCGACACCGACCGCCTCGAGGAGCTCCTCGCTGAGGTGGACGCCGATGACTCCGACGACTGGGACTCCTGGGAGTCCCAGCTCCCCGACGACTCCGAGGGTGAGCGCCTGCGCGACCTGGAGGCCGCCGCCCGCGGCGTCGAGATCTCCGCCCGCATGCGCCAGGTCGAGGCCGAGATCCTCGCGCGCGCTCCCGAGCACCAGGTCCAGCCCTCCCTGGAGCGAGTCGAGGCCGTCCTCGACCTCCTGGGCAACCCTGAGCGCACCTACCGTACCGTCCACATCACCGGCACCAACGGCAAGACCTCCACCGCCCGCATGACCGAGCGCCTCCTGGCCGCCGGCGGCATGCGCACCGGCCGCTTCACCTCCCCGCACCTGGCCACCATCCGCGAGCGCATCAGCCTCGACGGTGAACCGATCAGCGAGGAGGGCTTCATCGCCGCCTGGGAGGATGTGGTCCCTTACGTCGCCATGGTCGACGAGCGCTCCCAGGCCGCCGGCGGACCCCGCCTGTCCTTCTTCGAGGTCCTGGCCGTCATGGCTCTGGCCGCCTTCGCCGACTACCCCGTCGACGTCGCCGTCATCGAGGTGGGGATGGGTGGGCGGTGGGACGCCACGAACGTCATCGGCTCCGACGTCGCCGTCATCACCCCGATCGGGCGCGACCATGAGCGCTGGCTGGGTTCCTCGATCACCGAGATCGCTCACGAGAAGGCCGGCATCATCAAGGACGGCTCCACCGTCATCGTCGCTCATCAGGTCCCCGATGCTGCTGCCGAGATCGAGCAGGCCGCAGCCTTGCACCGGGCCGTCGTACGTCGCGAGCGCGATCCGGAGGAGGATCCCACTTCGCCGGAGGCCGGTGTTCTGCGAGTCCTCGACCGCCAGCTCGCCGTTGGCGGACAGCTCGTCACGCTGGCCACCGCCGCAGCCGTCTACGAGGACGTCTTCGTCCCCCTGCACGGGGAGTACCAGGCCCGCAATGCCCTGCTGGCCCTGGCGGCCGCCGAGGCGATCCACGGCGGACGCCAGGTGCCCGCCCGCATCGTTGAGGACGGTTTCGCCTCGGTCACCAGTCCCGGCCGTCTGGAGGTTCTGCGCTCCTCGCCCACGGTTCTGGTCGATGCGGCCCACAACCCCCACGGCATCGAGGCTCTCACCGGAGCCATCGAGGAGGCCTTCGGCTTCCAGCACCTCGTTGCAGTCCTGGGGGTCATGGCGGACAAGGATGCCGAGGGCATCCTGGCGGGCCTGGAGCCCGTGACCGATGCCGTCGTGTGTGTCCCCATCGACTCGCCCCGGGCTATGGACGTCGACGACCTGGGCGAGATCGCCCGGGAGGTCTACGGCGCCGATCGTGTCGTGGCGAGTCAGCAGCTCGGCGAGGGTGTGGCTCAGGCCGTCGCCCTGTCCGAGGGGTACGACACCCCGTTGACCGCCTCGGGAGTCCTCATCGTCGGCTCCGTGGTCCTGGCCGCAGAGGCCCGCGCCCTGTTCGGCAGGCCCTGATCGGCCTGGTTTTCTAGCCCACCTGGTTTCCCTGGGTGTCGTGGACCGTGGTGTTCGATTTGTCGAACGACGTTCCGTTCCAGCTCAGGTCGGCGCTGCCCGTGCCTGAGCCGGTGTGCATTCCGGCGGTGTCCGTGGGGAGCTTCTCGTTGCTCCACTCCACGTGAAGGATGTCGCCCCGTGGTTCCAGTGAAGTGATAACCGGCTCGTAGGATTCTGCGCCACCGATCCTTGACAGGTCGTAGGAGGCGACGAGGCTCAGTTCGTCGTCGTAGAACGCCAGGGAGGGGAAGGCTGCCGATCCGCCGCCGTTGCAGGTCAGTGCCACGGCGGTGGTGGGAGTGCCGTCGAGGATGTAGGTGGCTGAGGGGTCCTCGATCCTTGCGAATCCCCCGAAGCTCAGAGAGGCCTGTCCGCCGGAGAAGGAAACGGGGCCGCTGGCTGTGCAGGTTGAGGGTAGGGGCAGCGAGGCATTGAGGAGCGTGCTGCGGTCTGGGGCGGTATCCGCCGGTGTAGGACTGGGGTCATCAGTGGCATGCGTTGACGGCGATGGTGATCCCGGTGCGGTCTGCGTCTGTGCCGCGGAAGGCTTCTGCCTGCCCCCGGATGGAGAGGCGGCTGCTGAGTGTGAGGCCGAGGGTGTCTCCTGAGCGGATGGGGTGGGTGCGGCTTCGGAGGATGTTGTGCCACTCATGTCGCAGGCGCTGAGTGTCAGGGTGCACAGGAGCGGGAGCGCGGGCAAGGCTCGTCGGACTCGGGCGGGGAGGTGATGAGGGCGGTGCGGGTGAACGGGCTCACTGCTGATCACGGGAGACCATCTTTCTTGTGGAGAGAACGGGGATGAGGGTGTTGTGTCCAGAGACTTGGGGCGTCGCTTCCGGAGACCAGTCACATGACATATCACACAAAAGGATACATCGACGACTTGTGCACACAAGCGCATACTTGTGTGCACAAGTCGTTCAGAGGGTGAGTCCTCCGATTCCATCCCGCTTCCCACAGGAGCCCCGCATGTCATTGACGGACAGCGTCGTCTACCAGATCTATCCCAAGTCCTTCCGCGACTCCACCGGTGACGGCGTAGGCGACCTGCGCGGCATCATTGAGAAGGTCGACTACATCGCCTCGCTGGGGGTGGATCATGTCTGGTTCAACCCCTTCTTCCCCTCGCCGGGCCGGGACAATGGCTACGACATCTCCGACTACTGCGCCATCGACCCAACCATGGGAACCATGGAGGACTTCGAGAATCTTGTCGCCGCCCTGGGTGAGCGCGGCATCGGCGTCATGCTGGACATGGTTCTCAACCACGTCTCCACCGATCATGAGTGGTTCCAACGGGCCCTGGCTGGAGATCCCGCCTATCAGGACTACTTCTACCTGCTGCCGCCCAAGGAGGACGGCTCGCTGCCCACCAACTGGGTCTCCAAGTTCGGCGGCCCCGCCTGGGCGCCTTTCGGTGACACCGGCCTGTACTACCTGTGCCTCTACGACCGCACCCAGGCCGACCTCAACTGGCACAACCCGGCCGTGCGTGCCCAGGCCGCTGGGGTCGTCAACTTCTGGCGCTCCAAGGGTGTCAAAGACTTCCGCTTCGACGTCATCAACGTCATCGGCAAGACCCTGCCGCTTGAGGACGCACCCGCCGACACCGATGACCGCTACATGTACACTGACGGCCCCCTCGTCCATGACTACCTGCGTGAGCTCTCCGCCGCCAGCTTCGGCCAGGACCCCGAGGCGATGACGGTGGGCGAGATGTCCTCAACCACCGTCGAGGCCTGTGTCGGCTACTCCAACCCGGCCAATGGTGAGCTGAGCATGGTCTTCAGCTTCCATCACCTCAAGGTCGACTACGCCGACGGCGCCAAGTGGACCCGCATCCCCTACGACTTCGCCGCTCTCAAGCGCATCCTCAACGAGTGGGCCCTGGGTATGCAGGCCGGTGGCGGCTGGAATGCCCTGTTCTGGAACAACCATGACCAGCCTCGCGCCATCGACCGCTTCGCCGATCCGGTGAACTACCACGTCGAGTCCGCAACCATGTTGGCCACTGTCATCCACCTGCTGCGCGGAACGCCTTACGTCTACATGGGTGAGGAGATCGGTATGACCGACCCTGCCTACCTGTCCATTGAGGACTACGTCGACGTCGAGGCCCGCAATGCCTACAAGGAGCTGACGGCCAGCGGCATGGAGCCCCAGGAGGCCTTCGCCGTCGTCCACTCCAAGGCCCGTGACAACGCACGCACCCCCATGCAGTGGACCGCCGAGGCTCCCGGCGCCGGATTCACTTCCGGCAGGCCCTGGCTGCGGCCCACCAACCAGGGGGCCGTCAATGTCGAGTGCGAGGAGTCGCGGGGGCGGATCCTGCCCTACTACCGGCGCCTCATCGCCCTGCGTAAGGAGCTGCCCGTTATCTCCCGTGGTACCTACGCTCCCTACCTCATGGAGCACGAGGACGTCCTGGCCTACATTCGCGAGCACGAGGGGAGCCGTCTGCTGGTCCTGTGCAGCTTCAGTGACCATGACGCCGAGGTCCCTGTCCCCGAGGACTTCACCACCGCCCGCATCCTCATCGGCAACTACGACGGCAACGACCTCTCGCGCAGCCCCGGTGAGCTGTCCGTCGTCGCCGACCGTCTTGAGACAGGGGCGCTTCACCTGCGTCCTTACGAGGCCATCGCCCTGCTCGCCTGAGTCGGCTGCCCTCGCCCCCTTTCTTCCTTCTGTCTTCCGCCCGCCCCGGAGAGCTGCCGAGCCGCCCTCCCCGATATCGCCGCACCCATCCGCGCTCCGAAAGGAACCCTCCATGTCTGAACCAGATCAGGACCACGTGGTCCTCGTCTCCGCCCCGATGGCGGGGACGGTCATCGACCTCTCCGACGTCCCCGACCCCGTCTTCTCCTCCAAGGCCGTGGGGGACGGGCTCGGGATCGAGCCCGCCGACGACGGCGCGATCGTCTCCCCGGTGGAGGCCGCCGTCACCATGGTCGCCGGTACTGGTCACGCCATCGGCTTCAAGAGCGAATCGGGCCTGGAGGTCCTGCTGCACCTCGGCGTCGACACCGTCGAGCTCGAGGGCGCCCCCTTCGACCTGAGCGTCAAAGTCGGCGACACCGTCAAGGCCGGACAGCCCCTGGGCACTATGGATCTTGAGGCCGTCCGCGCCGCGGGCAAGGCAACCACCGCCATCGTGGTCCTGACCAACACGATCACTCACCTGGCCGACCTGAACGTCACCACGGGGAGAACGGACGCGGGTGCCGTCGTCGCCACCGCCTCGCTCAAGGTTGAGGGTGATGCTGCGGCTTCGGCAGATGCCGCGAGCACCGAGGTTGATGCCGGTGCTACCGATGAGGCACGCACCGACGGCCTCGACGGATTCGACGCCACCGCAGCCGACATCATCACCGGTATCGGTGGTTCTGACAACGTCCGCTCCGTCCTGCACTGCATCACTCGCGTGCGTTTCTACCTCAAGGACGAGTCCCTCGCTGACGACGAGGCTGTGGCGGACCTCGACGGCGTCATTGACGTGGTCAAGTCAGGCGGCCAGTACCAGGTGGTCATCGGTCCCGACGTCGTCGACGTCTACGACGCCGTCGTCGCCCAGCTGCCGAACGCGGGGGCCGGCGATCAGGCCGCCGACGTCGAGGTCGTCGAGCGACCCACGACTCTGTGGGGCTGGGGCAAGCTCGGCTTCTCCTCCCTCATCGGTGTCATCACCGGATCGATGATCCCCGTGGTCGGTATGCTGGCGGCCTCCGGAATCCTCAAGGGTCTCCTGGCGCTGCTCGTTCAGTTCAAGGTCGTCACCGAGGCCTCCAACACCTTCCACTTCATCGACGCCATGAGCTCGTCGATGTTCTTCTTCCTGCCGATCATTGTCGGCTTCACCGCAGCCAAGCGTCTGGGGGCCGACCCCATCGTCGTGGCCATCATCGGTGGAGTGCTTTGCTACCCCTCCGTGGTGGACATGTCCAAGAACGCTGACGACGTCATCACCGTGGGGCGTACTGTCTTCAATGCCGACTTCTTCGGCATCCCGGTCTCTCTGCCCGCCGGCAACGCCTACGCCTACTCGATCTTCCCCATCATCGTGGGGGCCTGGCTCGCCTCCAAGATCGAGCCCTGGCTCAAGAAGGTGCTGCCGGCCGTCATCCGACCGATCTTCGGGCCGCTCATCGAGATCTTCGTGGTGTCCGCCCTCATTCTGCTGGTCTTCGGTCCCGTCGTCATGCTCGTCTCAGGTGGGATCGCCACCGTCATCAACGCGGTGCTGGGCTTCAACTACACGCTCGCGGGTCTGCTCATCGGCGGCTTCTACCAGTGCCTGGTCATCTTCGGCCTGCACTGGGCGGTCATCCCGATCATCTCCTCCGAGCTCGCCAATCCCCGGTTACTCCCACCTCAACGCCATCGTCTCAGCCACGATGATCGCCCAGGGCGGTGGCGCCCTGGCCGTCTGGCTCAAGGTGCGTGACGCTCGCATCAAGCGCATGGCTGCCCCTGCCACGATCTCCGCCTTCTGCGGGGTGACCGAGCCGGCTATGTACGGCCTCAACCTCAAGTACGGTCGCATCTTCATCACCGCCTCGATCGGCGGTGCCGTCGGCGGGCTGCTCACCGGACTGCTCGACGTCAATATGTGGGGCTTCACCGGAGGCTTCGTCGGCTTCCCGTCCTTCGTCAACCCCAAGGGGATGGACGCCTCCTTCAGTGGTTTCTGGGTCGCCGGGGTCGCGGCTCTCCTGGTCTCCTTCCTGTGCACCTATTTCTTCGGTTTCAAGCAGGCCGACTTCGACAAGGAGCGCATGGTCAAGAAGGTCCGCCTGGGCAACCGCGAGCCTGTCGCCAAGTAGGACGGTGGCGTACTGACACCGACGTGCTCAACGAGCCTGTCCTGCCGTTGTCAGTGGAACGGTGGCCCGGCAGCATTCTGAGATGCAGTCGGGCCACCGGCCTGTGTGCGGGTTTTCGCGGAGCGCTCGGAGCTCGCGGCTCTGCCCAGGGCTGTGCTTTCGGCTCAGCGCTCGGCCGGCAGCCGGTGCGCGGTGTCCTGGAAGGCGAAGTCCACGGGGGAGTGGCGCGAGCGTGTGTACTCGAAGAGCACCCCAGCTGAGTCGAAGGTCGCAGAGGAGACGACGACGACGCAGTCCATTCCTTCCAGGTGGATGAGCCGGCGGTCCTCGTCCGTGGCCCGCTCCACCGTGATCCGCCGGGTCGCGCTGGCCACCCGCACCCCGAGGACCTCCTCCAGGTGGGCGTAGATCGAGGACTCGACGATCTGCTGGGTCAGTTGAGGAACCATCGAGGTCAGGAAGTAGCTGGTGTCCACGATGAGGGGGACGTCGTCCAGCAGGCGCAGCCGCTTGACTGAGATGATCTCAGCACCCTCGGTCATACCGGAGGCCATGGCCATCTCCGCGTCGACCACACCCTCCTCCAGGGAGATCATGTGGGTGCTCAGAGGGACCCGGTTGCGTGCGGCGGCCTCCTGGAGCGACTCGATCCCCCCCGACCAGGAAGGTGGAGGTCGCGCGTGGTCGGGAGATCACCTGGATGCCCCGCCCCTGCATCGTCTGGACGTAGCCCTGGGCCACGAGCAGAGCGAGTGCCTTGCGCACCGTGTTGCGGGTGCACTTGAACTCCTCGGCCAGAGTGTTCTCCGAGGGGAGCAGCTCGAGGAAGCCGTAGGCACCTGACTCGATGCGTCCGCGCAGGGTCTGGAAGATCTGGTTGTACTTGGCCTGGGCCACGGGGCGGCTCCTCTTCCTGAGGCTTGGCGTCGCTCGGTGGGCGACTGGTGTTGCACCTGAACCTGTGCATACAAGTATCACGTTGTCGGACACCTCCGTGCCACCTTCGGAAACGTGTTCGTTCATGCTGGTCAAACGCTACTTTCCTGTCCCAACGAGCGAGGTCATCGGGTGCGTGAGAGGATGGAAACGCGAGTGGGAGGTGAGCACCTCGCCGGCCTGCTCCGGCGCGTCCCACGGACGTTCCCGGGATGCGCCGGGACCCATCGGGTCCGTGCGGGCCCGATCACAGCCACATGGTCGTCCTTCACCCTCGGGTGCATGGCGGTCAGGCCTGGAACCAACACCTGCCAAGACCCGAGAAGGAAACACCATGTCCTTGGATACCGCCTGGGCCCTTGACTGGGCCCGTCGTGCTGCCGAGCTGATCGCTGAGAACCGCGCGGAGCTGACCGAGCTGGACCGAGCCATCGGAGACGCCGACCACGGGGACAACCTGGACCGTGGCATGAAAGCAGTGGTCTCCAAGCTCGATGCCGCTCAGCAGACCGGAGGCATCCCGGCCAATCCCGGAGGAGTCCTCAAGCTCGTCGCCACCACCCTCATGGCCACCGTCGGTGGTGCCGGTGGGCCGCTGCTGGGAACGGCCTTCCTCAAGGCCGCCCGCTCCAGCGAGGCCGCCGCCTGGGGACCTGAGGACCTGGCTCGCGCCCTGGAGGAGGCCACCTCGGGACTGGAGGTCCGGGGACACGCCACCAACGGGGACAAGACCATGGCCGATGCCTGGCGCCCTGCGGCGGTGGCCGCCAAGGAGGCCGCCGAGATCGGGGAGGATGAGGTCGGTGTCCTCGCCGCAGCCGCACAGGCCGCCGTCAAGGGCGCCCAGGACACCGAGCCCCTCCAGGCCCGTCGTGGTCGAGCCTCCTTCCTGGGGGAGCGCTCCTGCGGCCACCGCGACCCCGGAGCCCAGTCCTCCGCGCTCATCCTTCAGGCCGCCCTCGACGCCGCCCGCGACCACGCCGCCGACCCGATCCTGGTGGTCGAGCAGGCCTGAACTCACCCCGGCTCCGCCATGGCCGTCAGGGGCCCGAACCCGTTATGGTCCATCCGGTCCCTCACATGCCAACCCACCAAGGAGCCCCCATGGCAAGCACCTCCGGCACCGGCCGCATCCTCATCCTCATCAAGCCCGACGCCGTCGAGCGTCGCCTCACCGGCGAGGTTCTGCGTCGTATCGAGGCCAAGGGGTACACCCTGACAGCCCTGAAGGTCCTCGCCCCCACTGAGGAGATCCTCGCCCAGCACTACGCCGAGCACGTGGACAAGCCGTTCTACCCCGGCGTCGTGGAGTACATGACCTCCGGCAGCGTGGTGGCCGCAGTTGCCGAGGGGCAGCGCGTCGTCGAGGGCGTGCGCAGCCTCATGGGTCCCACCGACCCCACCACGGCCGCCCCCGGCACCATCCGCGGAGACCTGGGACGCGACTGGGGCACCCCGGCCATCCTCAACCTCGTCCACGGCTCGGACAGCGACGAGTCCGCGGCCCGCGAGATCGCCATCTGGTTCCCTGAGCTGGCCGACTGACTCGCAGCCGCTCCCGCAGAGCGCCTGACGCCTGCCATGAGATGACGATGGTGCGCCTGCCCTTCACGGGCAGGCGCACCATCGTCATCGGAATGTGGCCGGCAAAGGCTGATGAGATCCCCGCTCAGGCCCGCTCCGCCCTCCTGAGGACCTCCTTGAGTGGCACCCGGGCGCCGGTGCGGGTGACGGCCCGGGTGTAGATCGCCGCCGCTACGCGCACCAGCAGTGGCAGGAAGACGAGTGCGATCCCCAGGGCGATCAGCTGCTCGGTCCAGGAGGAGACCCCCAGCACCAGGCGCGCCGGCATCATGAAGGGGGAGAAGGGAGGCAGGTAGGACAGCACTCGGAAGGCTGCGCTGTTGGCGTCCCCGGTGGCCATCAAGAAGCTCAGGACATAGGGGGTCATCGAGAGCATGACCAGGGGCATGCTCACCGAGCTGACGTCCTCCTGCCGGCTCACGAGTGAGGCTGCGGCCCCGAAGGCGACCGCGAAGATCGCGTAGCCCACGATCATCCACACGATCATCGCGACGAGCACGCCGTCCAGGTTGAGACTGATGTCCGGCATGACTCCCGTGACCTTCGCGGCGATGACCCCGGCGACGGCGACGAGCCCCGTGGTCAGGACCGAGGCGATGCCGATCCCCAGGATCTTGCCGGCCAACAGCGAACTGGGTCGCACGCAGGCCAGGAGGATCTCCACGATCCGGCTCGACTTCTCCTCCACCACCCCCTGAGCGATGAACTGACCGCCGCCCATGATGGCGAATAGCAGCAGAACGTCAATCGTCATGAGGATCGCGTAGCGCGAGCCGAAGTCGGCCGAATCGCGCTGAGGGGCGTTGAGCACCATGACCTCGGGCTTGGCGGAGCTGAGCTGAGAGGCCACCTGAGCGGGATCGCCTCCCAAGGACGCGATCTGCTGGCCCAGAGCCGACTGCTGAAGGAAGGCCGTGACCCCTGAGACGACCGCGTCGTCGGCCGATTTGTCCACAGTGATGGTGGGGGCGGAGCCGGAGACGTCGAGGACCATGTCCACGTGCGGCGTGCCGTCGCGGGCGTCGTCGTCCAGGACGTCCTTCGCCTGGTGAGCCGAGACGTCAACGAGCTCGATCGTCTCCCCGTTGGAGGCGGCCACCTTGTCCAGCCCGGTGGCCTGGGCGACCGTCAGGCCCTTGAGGCCGACCCGGTAGGCCTCGTCCTGGCCCGAGGTGTAGAGCTTGACGCCGACGATGCCACCGACGGCAGCGATGAGCAGCACCAGGGTCAGGATGATGGACGACTTCTTCAGCAGGTGCGCCCGCAGCTCACGGCTGGTGACCAGGGCGATCTCCTGACGGCGAGTGATGGGGCTGGTCCGATCGCTCATCAGTGAGCCTCCTTCGTCTCGTTGGTGTCTGCGGTTCCCTCGCGGGAGGATGTGGTCAGGACGTCCCGGAAGATCTCGGTGAGTCGGTGGTGCACCGGGCCGAGCTCGCGCACCGTCCCCAGGCGCTGGGCCGTGCTCAGCAGCTCCTGCTCATCGGCTCCCGCCGCGGTGATGACCAGGCGGCCGGCATCATCGAGCTCGACCGCGGGGGCGGGCAGGTTCAAGGACGCGGCCTCCACCGGTGCGCTCCCGGCGGCCTGCTCGACGACGACCCGCCATCGGGGCGCCTCGGTGGCCTGCAGCTCGGGAATCGTGCCGCCGGCCACGAGTCGGCCCGATCGGATGATGACCACACGGTCGCACAGGCGCTCGACGACGTCGAGCTGGTGGGAGGAGAAGAGCGTGGGCACCCCGGCGTCCGCCCGCTCCAGGATGACCTGGCTCATGACGTCCACGGCCACCGGGTCCAGGCCGGAGAAGGGCTCATCGAGAATGAGCAGCTCGGGGTCGCTCACCAGCGCGGCGGCCAGCTGGACGCGCTGCTGGTTGCCCAGCGACAGGCTCTGCACCTCGTCGCCACGGCGCTCCTGGAGGCCCAGGCGCTCGGTCCACCGGTTGGCGGCCGCCTTGGCGGCGGAGGCGGACAGCCCGTGGAGGCGGGCCAGGTAGATGAGCTGCTCGGCCACCTTCATCCGGGGGTAGAGGCCGCGCTCCTCGGGCATGTAGCCGATGCCGCGTCGGATGGCGGCGTCCACGGGGGTGCCCTTCCAGGTCACGGTGCCGGCGTCGGCGCCAAGCGCCCCCATGACGATGCGCATCGTGGTGGACTTGCCCGCCCCGTTCGCGCCGACGAAGCCGACGATCTCGCCCAGGTCCAGGGACAGGGAGAGATCATCCAGGGCCTGCAGGCTCCCGAAGCGTTTGGACAGGCCGGACAGTACGAGCATCGTGGCTCCTTCGGGTTCAGGGACGAGGGGCGGGCAGGGTTGGTGAAACAGGTGCATGCGCTGCGTACCCGTCTCCCTTGGTGTGGAAAGTCTGCTTGTCTCATATGGCTATGTCAAGTCTCTTTGTTGTTTCTGCTCCCGTCAGAATCGCCTGCGCTGTTAGGGTGGCACCCGTGCATCTCAAGACGTTGACGATCAAGGGATTCAAGTCCTTCGCCTCGTCAACCACCCTCCGTCTGGAGCCCGGCATCACCGCCGTGGTCGGCCCCAACGGCTCCGGCAAGTCCAACGTCGTCGACGCACTGACCTGGGTCATGGGGGAGCAGGGCGCCAAGAACCTGCGCGGTGGCTCCATGGCCGACGTCATCTTCGCCGGCGCCGGTTCCCGCCCGGCCCTCGGGCGCGCCGAGGTCTCCTTGACCATTGACAATTCCGACGGCGCCCTGCCGATCGACTACACCGAGGTCACCATCTCACGCACTCTGTTCCGCGGCGGAGGGTCGGAGTACCGCATCAACGGCAGCCCCTGCCGCCTCCTCGACGTCCAGGAGCTCCTCAGCGACACCGGCCTTGGCCGCCAGATGCACGTCATCGTCGGACAGGGACAGCTCGATGCGGTCCTGAGCGCCACGCCCGAGGACCGCCGCGGCTTCATCGAGGAGGCCGCCGGCGTCCTCAAGCACCGCAAGCGCAAGGAGCGCGCCCTTCGCAAGCTCGAGTCCATGGCCGCCGATCTCGCCCGCGTCGCCGACCTCACCCAGGAGCTGCGCCGCCAGCTCGGTCCCTTGGCCCGACAGGCCGCCATCGCCCGGCGCGCCCGGAGCATCCAGGTCGAGGTCCGTGACGCCACCGCCCGGCTCCTGGCCGACGACGTCGTCCAGGCCCAGTCCCTCCTGGAGGCCGGCGATGAGGACAAGGAGGCCCTGGCGCGGCGCCGCAGCGCTGTCGAGGAGGCCGAGCGCGTCGCCAGGGCGCGTCTGAGTGAGCTGGCCGCCATCGAGACCACCTCCGCCCAGCGCCTCGCCGGGGCCGGCAGCACCTGGGAGGAGCTCACCGCCGCGGCCCAGTCCCTCGGGGCGCTCGCGGACGTGGCCGGTGAGCGGATCCGGCTCCTGGCCTCCGCGCCCGCCCCGAGCCACGGCACCGATCCTGAGGAGCTCGAGCGTCGGGCCGAGGCCGCGGGCCGGGAGGAGGCCGAGCTCGCCGACACCGTCGAGGCCGCCCGCACCGCGCTTAGCGATGCCACCCGGGTGCGCACGGACGCGGAGACTGCCGAGAAGGCGGCGGACCAGGAGCTCTCGGCCGCCCAGCGCCGCGTCTCAGAGCGACGTGAGACCATCGCCCGAGCAGGTGGGCGCGTCGCCTCGGCCCGCAGTCGCCATGAGGCCAGCCTGGCCGCTCTCGAGCAGGCGCGCAGTGCACTGCGCGCCGCTGAGGATCGCGAGGACAGCGCCCGCGCCGCTCTGGCCGAGGCTGGGGGAGGGGCGGAGCCGGCAGAGGCAGCCGACGGTGGCGCACAGGACGACACCGCAGCTCCGAGGCGGGTGCCCGCCGAGCCGGGCGCGGCCGCTGACGCGGCGGCCCGGGCCGCGGTTGCGCATGACGAGGCCACGCGGCACCTGGCCCAGGCTCGTGATGCTGTCGCGGCCGCGACCGACGCCCGCAGGGAGGCCGCCTCCGACAGGGCCACCTGGACCGCTCGGCGTGACACCCTGGCCATGTCCCTGCGGGGCCAGGACGGCACGGCCGCGCTGCTGCAGGCCGGTATCGACGGTCTCCTCGGACCGCTTGCGGAGCACCTCAGTGTTGAGCGCGGCTGGGAGAACGCCATCGCCGCCCTCCTGGGAGTGCTCGCCGAGGCCGGCCTGGCTGCCGATGCCGAGGCGGCCCTGGCTGGACTGGATCATGCCCGCAGCCAGGACATCGGGGCGGTGCGATTGGTACTGGCCGACGATCCCTCATCGGGTGTCGCCGCCGACACTGATGATGAAGGGGAGTCGGCCCCCGCTGACGGAGCACTGGCGGCTCGCAGCCTCGTCAGTCCCGTGCAGCCGGGGCACCTCGAGCAGGTCCTGGACCGGCTGCTCCAGGCCTCTTGGGTGGTTGAGGACCTCAAGGCCGCCAGGGCCCTGCGCACCGAGCTGTCCGACGCCGTCGTGGCCACCCGCGGCGGCGACGTCCTGGCGCCCGGCTGGGTCGCAGGAGCCGGCCGGGGGGCCTCCTCGGTTCTCGAGCTCACCGCCGCCCACGAGGAGGCCGACGCCGAGGCCGCCGCCGCCGCGCAGGCCGAGACCGAGGCCGACGCCGCCCTGGAGGAGGCTCGGCGTCAGGAGGATGCCGCTCGCCAGGTGCTCAGCGAGGCGCTGTCCGCCCTGCGCCAGGCCGACGCCGAGGCCGCTCGTGCCGCTGAGGCGATGGCCCGCCTGACCTCGGCGGCCCATGCCGCCGCCGAGGAGACAGGACGTGCCCGCCGGGTGCTGGAGCGTGCCGAGGTCGAGTCGGTCCAGCGCACCGCCGAGCTCGCAGCCGCCACCGCCGCACTGGCCGAGGTGGAGGGCGCGGATGAAGCCGCTGAGGATACCGAGGACGCCGAGGGTACCGGCGGGACGGGAGCGGCGGGTGCCTCGGGCGGGGGCCACTCCGACAGCCTCGAGCGCGCCTTGGAGACCGCCCGCCAGGAACGTGGGGCCGCTGCGGATGCTGCGCGCCAGGCCCGTGCCGTCGAGACCGACGCCAGGCTCGCCCTGCGCACGGCCGAGGAACGGGAGCGCTCCAGCCGTGGCCGCGCCGACTCGCTGCGGGCGGCCGCGCGCCGTGAACGGGAGCAGCGTGCCGCCGCTGAGCGGGCTCAGCAGCGTCGCAGCGCCCAGCTGGCGGTCGCCACCCACGTGCGGGACCAGGCCCGTGCCGCCGCCGAGACGGCGCGAATCAGCGTGCAGCAGGCGGCTGATGAGCGCGCGGCCATCGAGACCGAGCGCGCCCAGGCCCTGGCCGCCACCAACGAGGTTCGCGAGGAGATCGACCAGCTGACCAAGGAGCTCGGCAATCTCACCGATGCCGCCCACCGCGAGGAGGTGGCTCGAGCAGAGCAGCGCATGCGCCTAGAGGCCCTGGCGGAGCGCGCCATGAGCGAGCTCGGCCTGGAGCTGGACCCCCTCGTGGAGGAGTACGGACCCCACATGCTCGTTCCAGAGCTCATCGAGGACGCCGATACCGCCTCCGACTCCGCAGTGGACCGGGACGCTGTTCATGCGTCGGTCGACGGCACAGGTCATCTGGGTCGTCCCTACGTGCGCTCCGAGCAGGAGAAGCGCTTGGCCAAGGCCTCGCGTGACCTCGCCCGGCTGGGGAAGGTCAACCCGCTGGCCCTGGAGGAGCATGCGGCCCTGGAGCAGCGCCACCAGTTCCTGGCCGAGCAGCTGGCCGACCTCAAGCGCTCGCGAGACGACCTGCTGAGCATCGTCGAAGAGATCGACGCTCGGGTACAGGAGGTCTTCGCCCAGGCCTACGAGGACACCGCTCGTCAGTTCGCCTCCGTCTTCGACCGGCTCTTCCCCGGTGGAGAGGGGCGCCTGGTGCTCACGGAACCCGATGACATGCTCACCACCGGCATCGAGATCGAGGCGCGCCCCGCCGGAAAAAAGGTCAAGCGGCTCTCCCTGCTCTCAGGAGGGGAGCGCTCGCTGGCCGCCGTGGCCCTGCTGGTGGCGATCTTCAAGGCGCGGCCCTCGCCCTTCTATGTCATGGACGAGGTCGAGGCGGCCTTGGACGACACGAACCTGGGGCGGCTGCTGGAGATTTTCACCGAGCTGCGGCGCTCCAGCCAGCTCATCATCATCACCCATCAGAAACGGACCATGGAGGTGGCCGACGCCCTCTACGGCATCACGATGCGCGACGGGGTCACCAAGGCCGTCTCGCAGAGGCTGGCCCAGCCCGACCGCGGTACGGCTGTGACTCCTGATGTCTGAGTGAAACTTGATGGAAATGTGAGAGATCGCTTACAGTATGACGCTCGTTTTCAGATGCGAGCCATTGTTGTGTCAGGAAGTTGTCAGGTTTTGTTGTTGATTGGACGACAAGTGCACGCAAAGTCTGGTCAGATCGCATTTCGCAGGGCAGAATCCTAGCCATGGGTGTCATGATTCTTCCCCTCGTTGTCGTGCTGGTCGCCGGTCTGCTTGTGCTCGGCATGGTTTGTGCCGAGCGCTTCCCGGTGCGCTCCTGGCCCTCGCGCATTCGCAGCGTGGTCCGCAACTCGCAAGAGGTGCGCCTGGAGGAGCAGGAGGTCGAGGTTGAGGTCGTGCCCCAGGAGGTCCGTCTTTCCGACCTCATGACGCGTGAGGGGCCGGCGGCATACGTCGGGGCTGACGACTTCGGGGGACTGGTCGGTGTCGTCGGAAAGGCGATGGATGCTGCGGAGAGGACCCGGAGCTCCGCCGGCTCCCGGCGCCGCGGTCAGGCGCACGAGCCGGCTGCCGGTGGGCTGTCGCAGCCTCAGAGGTGAGTGGAGGCGGTAGCCTCGTGAAAACTCTGGCCAACGATTTTTTTCACGACTATATGGTGCCGCCGTGTCGCTACTTCTGGATAAAATCCAGACCCTGGGAGATTGCCTTTTCGATACCCTCTCGCACTTTGTCTCACGGCCCCAAGCTGCTTCGGTGTAAGAGCGATACGGCTCAGCGGGCAATCTCGCTATGAGAGCGGCCCGTCCTGCAGCACGCCGACTGGCGTGCTGCAGTTTTCTTATTGCCGCGACGACGTCGCATGACCATGGCGCTCGAGCCTTCCGCGGGAGAGGCAACCGGGGAGGCCGACCCTGACACAGGGGGCCCATGATCGGGCATGATGGGCCCATGGAACCGATCCTCATCGTTCTCGGCATCATCCTGGTCATCGTCATCGGAGGGGGGCTGTGTCTCTATGCCGGTAGACGGCGGGGTCAGGTCCCTGATGAGATCAGCGCCCACGAGCCGATGTCCGTTGAGGACCTTCTGCCCTCGGAGGATGAGGATGCCGAGGAGGAGACAGCGGGGGAGGGCGCCGCCGAGCCGGCTGCGACACTGGAGTCCCCCGAGTCCATCCCCGGCCGCATGCAGCGCCTTCGCGCCCGCCTGGCCGGTGCCGGAGGCTTCGGCAAGGCGGTCCTGTCCGTCCTGTCCCGTGGAGACCTCACCGAGGAGGACTGGGAGGAGATCGAGGACACCCTGCTCACCTCCGACCTCGGCATCGAGGTGACCACCTCCCTCATGGAAGAGCTGCGCACTCAGGCCAAGGTCCTGGGAACCTCCGACCCCGAGGCGGTCCGCACCGTCCTGCGCGCCGAGCTGCTCAAGCTCGTCGACCCCTCTCTGGACCGCTCCCTCAACCTGGAGCGTCCCACCCCGGCTGAAGGGGCACAGGGAACGCCCGCTGCGGCGATCCTCATGGTGGGGGTCAACGGCACCGGCAAGACCACAACCTGCGGCAAGCTCGCCCGCGTCCTGGTGGCACAAGACAAGACCGTCGTCCTGGGGGCCGCCGACACCTTCCGCGCCGCAGCGGCCGAGCAACTGAGCACCTGGGGCGAGCGCGTGGGCGTTGATGTCGTGCGCCCCGAGAAGGAGGGCGCCGACCCCGCCTCGGTCGCCTACGACGCCGCCCGCGAGGCTGCGGATCAGGAGGCCGACGTCGTCGTCGTCGACACCGCCGGACGCCTGCAGAACAAGGCCGGGCTCATGGACGAGCTGGGCAAGATCAAGCGCGTCATGGAGAAGATCGCCCCGGTCGGCGAGATCCTCCTGGTGCTGGACGCCACCACCGGCCAGAACGGCATGCGCCAGGCCCAGGTCTTCTCCGAGGCCGTGGGCGTCACCGGCATCGTGCTCACTAAGCTCGACGGCACTGCCAAGGGCGGCATCGTCGTCACCGTTCAGAAGGAGCTGGGTGTGCCCGTCAAGCTCGTGGGCCTGGGGGGAGGGCGCCGATGACCTGGCCCCCCTTCGACCCGGAGGGCTTCGTCGACGCGCTGCTGGGCTGAGCCTGCAGCCTGACGATCTCGAGCGAATCACGCCACAACGCCTCCGGCCACCCGCCTCGTCTCAGAGCGCGGGTAGCCGGAGGCGCCCGAGTCGGTTGGAACGGGTGCCTGCTCCCACGCTCGGCTCAGCGCTACTCGATGATCCACCCCTTCTGGGCGGCGATGTGCACCGCCGCAGCGCGGGTGGGTGCACCGGTCTTGGCCATGGCCTGGGACAGGTGGTTACGGGTGGTTCCCTCCGAGAGATGGACCCGCCGGGCGACCTCGGCGACGGTGGCGCCGTCGGCGGCCGCCTGGAGCACCTCGGTCTCCCTGGCGGTCAAGGGGGAGTCCCCGAAGATGAGCGAGTCGGCGGCCAGTGCCGGGTCGACGACGCGCAACCCAGCGTGGACCCGGCGCACCGACTCGGCCAGCTCGGTGGCTGGAGCATCCTTGACGACAAAGCCGTGGGCCCCGGACTGAATGGCGCGCCGCAGGAATCCGGGGCGCCCGAAGGTTGTGACGATGAGGACCCGCGTTGCCGGCAGCCGCTCCAGGAGAGTGGCGGTCGCGCTCAGCCCGTCGGTGCCGGGCATGTTGACGTCCATGAGAACGACGTCGGGCCGGTGCTCGAGCGCGGCGGATAGGACGTCATCGCCGTTGTCGACCTGGGCGACGACCTCGATATCGGTCTCCAGGGCGAGCAGTGCGGCCAGCGCCCCGCGCACCATGGCCTGGTCGTCGGCCAGCATCACTCGGATCATCGCTCAGCTCCGTTTACTCGAGGTTCCTCAGGCCGACGACATGAGTGCTCGCCGGAGTTTCGGGGTGCGCGCGACCGGGTCACTGACTCGCGTCGGGCTTCATACGCGAGGATAGACGGCGGGTGCGCACCCTCAGAACGGTGCCGCTGCCACTGGAGGGCGCCTCGATGGTGAGGTCGGCGCCGTTGTCCTGACAGCGCTGGCGCAGCCCCCTCCAACCCGTGACCGTCTGTTGTCCCGGCGGGTGAATCGAGTCCGACGCCGTCGTCAGCCACTTCAATGGAGTCGGCGGTCAGCACCACCCGGCAATGCGAGGCGTGGGCATGGCGCACGATGTTGGTGACGCCCTCGCGCACCACCCAGGCGAAGAGCTCGCGCAGGTCGGGATTCACGATCTCGACGGTCAGCGGTAGGTCGGCGCGGACCCCGGCCGAGGTCAGGACATTCGTGGCGCGAGCCAGCTCGCCGGCCAGACTCAGCTCGCGGTAGCTGTTGACGGTGGCGCGCACGTCGGCCAGGGCGGAGCGCGCCAGGGACTGCACCTCGGTCAGCTCTGCCTTGACCTGATCAGGGGCAGCATCGACGAGTCTAGTGGCAAGCTCGGTCTTCAAGGTGATGACCGTCAGCGAGTGCCCCAGAATGTCATGCATGTCCCGGGCCATGCGGTTGCGCTCCTCATTGATCTCCAGCTCGTGAGTGCGCTGCTCCAGAATGCGGGCCACTCGCCGCTGCTCCATGATGTAACGCCCGAAGACACAGGCCCCGCCCGCACCGAGGAGAGCGATCCACGCGTCTGCGCTCGCGGACCAGGAGGGAAGCATCCTGGGAACGAGGAACAAGGTGCCGGCCAGGATCGCAATGGGCCCGATGGCCGCCTGCCAGGGCAGGGAGAAGGCCAGGACGACGGCCAGGAACACCACCAGCTGCAGGCTCTGAGGGCCCACGCCGAAGGCGGCCCCCGTCGTTGTGAGAGCGCCGACGACGACGAGCGACAGGCCCAGGCGGCTGGGCCAGGTCAGACCCAGCCGAACCCGCCTGACAGCGAGCGAGCAGGCGGCATACAGACACGCGCAGGAGACGACAGCGCTGACAGCGCCCCAGACTCCTCCGTTGGACCCTCGCGCCACGCCCGCCCGGATGACCGGAATCATGAAGGCGGCCCACACGACTCCCCCAGCCGACTGCTACGACGCGGGTGCGGCGCGCTCGCGCCTCGTCGGAGGACAGGGCGCGAGCGGTCATGGACGAGATCGTACTCATTCTTGGAGCCTAGACCCGAGCAGTGTCGCGGCCCATCTTCCAGGCGGCGCCGCCCAGGAAGACGGCGAGCCAGGTCAGGACGTTGACTACCCACCACCAGGAGAAGCTCCCTGCGCCCATGGGCCACAGCGCCAGGTTGTGCAGCCCGTACATGGGGGTGAGGCTGCCGATGCGATCCATGGTGGAGTCCGGCGTCAACGGAATGAACATGCCGCCTAGGAAGGCGAGTAGGGCCATGAGCGGGCCGACTACCTGCATGGCGTTGTCCGAGGGGAGGAGGTAGCCGACGAACAGTCCGAAGGCAACGAAGACCAGGGAGCCCAGCCAGATGATGAGAGCCGAGGAGATCCAGGCGCTCACAGGCATGTGAGCGTGGCGGTAGGGACCGCAGGCGTACACGGCGCCGACCGCGCCCGCACTGATGAGCATCCCGACGATCACCTTGGCGGCGATGTAGGCGATGGGCTTCAACGGTGTCAGACGCAGCTGGCGGCTCCAGCCCGAGGCCCGCTCGGTGCTCACAGCCGCGCCGGCCCCCGTGGTGGTCATGAGCGCGCCGTACAGGGCCATGCCGATCATCATGTTCGCCACGACGTTGCCGTTGCCGTAGGCGTGGCGGAGTAGTCAGTGGTCGTGAACATGAGGAAGAAGGCCACGGGCAGCAGGACGGAGAAGATGACGGACCGACGGTTGCGCAGACGTCGACGGACCTCGAGGAGCAGGAGAGTCAGGCTCAACCCGCCCAGGGGTGGTGTAGTGCGGGAGGCGAGATCGAAACGGCCGATAGACGAGATCTTGGCTGAAGGCAGGGACGACGAGGAAGAAGACATGGAAGTGATGGATCCGGTAGAGGCAGTGGATGGGAGAGTGACGGTGCTGCTGGTGCGGACGGTACGGCTCATGCTGATGCTCCCAGAGTAGGAATGGTGGTGTTGTCGCTGGTCAGGGCCACGAAGGCGTCCTCCAGGCCACGGCTGGTGATCTCCAGGTCTTTGGCCAGATGATTGCTAAGCAGGAGCGCGGCAACGGCGTCGGTGTCGGTCGAGCTCAGGGTGAGTGTGTTGCCCAGGATCTCGACATCGTGGACCTGTTCGCGGGTCTGCAGCTCGGCCAGGGCGCCGCGCAGCCGCTCGGGCGCGCAGGTCAAGGTGGCCCTCAGGGAGCGCCCGCTCACGGAGGCGCGGATCTCGGCGGCGGTGCCGTCGGCGATGATGCGGCCGTGACGCATCAGGACGATCCGGTCGGCGAAAGCGTCTGCCTCCTGAAGGTAGTGCGTGGCGAAGACGATGGTGCGCCCGTGCTCGGCGTCGGCGTGGATGGCCTCCCAGAAGCTGCGGCGCCCCTCGACGTCCATGCCTGTGGTCGGTTCATCGAGGATGAGCAGTGCAGGATCACTCACGAGCGCCATGGCGAAGCGCAGGCGCTGCTGCTGGCCTCCTGAGCACTTCTTGACGATACGCGACGCGAAGTCGGTGACGCCGGCGCGACGCATGGCCTCCTCGGCGTCGATTCGATGGGAGAAGAGACTCGCCGTCAGCTGCACCGTCTCACGCACGGTGATGTCGGGCAGGAGCCCGGCGGTCTGCATGACTGCGGCGACCAGGCCCCGGTCGACCGCCTGGCGCGGACTCATCCCGAAGACTCTCGCATCCCCGCTGGTAGGGCGGCTCAGTCCCAGGATCATGTCGATCGTCGTCGTCTTGCCCGCGCCGTTTGGTCCCAGGAGAGCGACGACCTCCCCGGGGCGGATGGTCAGGTCGATATCGTCGACGGCGGTGACATCACCGAAGGACTTGTGAAGGTCGGTCAGCCGGACAGCGTCTGTGCGGTCCGTCTGGGGAGCTTCCTGGACAGAGGGCTCCAGGTCGGGTCGAGGCGTTGCTGTGCTCATGGCTCAAGACTCGCGCTGCAGCGATGGTGGTCCATGGCCCATCGGTCATCACTTGCTCATGACATATCTCAGGGGGCGTCAGACGGTGAAATACCGTGGGATTCCGGGGTAAAACCGCGTTCGGGGTGGGGAGGGCATCGAAGGGGGCCGAAGCCCCGGGACATGACGAGGGGGAGCCCGCCGACTGGAGAGTGTGGGCTCAGTCCCGGTCTGGGCGCCGGGGAGGGCGGGCCCCGCTTGCCGCTATCCTGGGTCACAGTCAGCGGAGTCACCATGGCTCACGGCCATGGGTGTTCCTCTTACATCCGCCCTCAAGTCTCCCGACCAACGCGCCCGACGGCGCCAGGAAGGACCATCGCGTGTTCGGCAACCTCTCCGATCGCATCACCGCCTCCTTCAACCAGCTGCGCGGCAAGGGGCGTCTCACCGAGGCCGACGTCAACGCCACGGTCACCGAGATCCGCCGCGCCCTCCTGGAGGCAGACGTCGCCCTGCCCGTGGTGCGTGCCTTCACCGCCGCGGTGCGCGAGAAGGCGGTCGACGCCGCCCGCTCCCAGGCCCTCAACCCGGGCCAGCAGGTCGTCAAGATCGTCAACGAGGAGCTCATCGAGGTCCTGGGTGGTGAGACCCGGGAGATCCACTGGGCCGACCGTGGTCCCACGATCATCATGCTCGCCGGTCTCCAGGGGGCCGGTAAGACCACACTGGCCGGAAAGCTCGGACGCTGGCTGCGCGACCAGGGCAAGCGCGTCCTGCTGGTGGCCTCCGACCTCCAGCGCCCCAATGCCGTGACCCAGCTGAGCGTCGTCGCCGAGCGCGCCGGGGTGCACGTGTGGGCACCCGAGCCCGGCAACGGCGTGGGCGACCCGGTGGCGGTGGCCCGCTCCGGCGTCGAGCATGCGCACGCGAACGGCTACGACGTCGTCGTCGTGGACACCGCCGGTCGTCTGGGTGTGGACGCCGAGATGATGGACCAGGCGATCCGCATCCGCGATGCCGTCTCCCCCCACGAGGTCCTCTTCGTCCTGGACGCCATGGTCGGTCAGGACGCCGTCAACACCTCGGTGGCCTTCCGCGACGGCGTTGGCTTCACCGGCGTGGTCCTGTCCAAGCTCGACGGCGACGCCCGCGGTGGTGCGGCCCTGTCCGTGCGCGGCGTCACCGGCGCCCCGGTCCTGTTCTCCTCCACCGGTGAGGGCCTGACCGACTTCGAGCGCTTCCACGCCGACCGCATGGCCTCGCGCATCCTGGACATGGGTGACCTGCTCACCCTCATCGAGCAGGCCGAGCGGACCATGGATCGCCAGGAGGCCGAGGACGCCGCCGCCAAGCTCGCCAAGGGCACCTTCACCCTCGACGACTTCCTGGGCCAGCTGCGCCAGATCCGCAAGATGGGCTCCATGAAGAAGCTCTTGGGGATGATGCCCGGCATGGGGCAGATGCGTGAGGCCCTGGACAACTTCGACGAGCGCGAGGTCGACCGCATCGAGGCGATCGTGTGCTCCATGACGCCCGCCGAGCGCAAGGACCTGTCCATCCTCAACGGCTCTCGCCGCAGCCGTATCGCCAAAGGATCGGGAACCACGGTCCAGGCCGTCAACGAGCTCGTGGACCGATTCGAGCAGGCCAAGAAGATGATGGAGGCCATGGCCTCCGGCGGAATGGGCGGGCTAGGCGAGGGCGGGCCCATGCCCGGCATGGGATCGCTGCCCGGAATGGGCAAGCACTCCAAGGCCCGTCAGGCCCCCAAGGCCAAGCGCGGCAAGGGCGGCAAGAAGGGGCGTAGCGGCAGCCCCGCCAAGGCCGCCCGTCAGGCCAGGAGGCCGCCGCCGCCAAGCAGGCCAAGATCGAGGGCGGACAGGGGGCTGCGCCCGCAGCCGGCTCCTCCTTCGGGCTCGGCGGAGGCCAGTCCGGCGCCTCCGGCTACGGGATCATGCCTCAGGGCCAGCCGCAGGCTCAGGCCGGAGCGCAGCCCTCGGGCGACGACGTCGCCGACGCCATGGGGGCCCTGCCCGAGGACCTGCGCCGCCACCTCGGTCTGTAGAAGCCAGGCCCCGCTTACAGCCAGCCGTTGGACTCGGCGGTGCGGGCAGCCTCGGTGCGGTTACGGGCGTGGGTCTTGGCGATCGCCGAGGACAGGTAGTTGCGCACGGTGCCTTCGCCCAGGCGCAGCCGTGTGGCGATCTCTCGGGCGTCCGCGCCCGTGGCCGCCGCCTGCAGAACCTCCTTCTCCCTCTCGGTCAGCGGATTGGGCCCGAGCAGCACTGACTCCTGGGCGAGCTCGGGGTCGATGACCCGCAGACCCGCATGGACCTTGCGGATCGCCTCAGCTAGCGCCTCAGGCGGGGTGTCCTTGACGATGAAGCCCGCTGCCCCTGCCTCCATGCCCCGTGAGAGGTAACCCGGGCGACCGAAGGTCGTCACGATGAGACACCTGCACGACGTCCCGGAGGAGACAACGTCCGCAGTGGCCGCCAGTCCGTCGCGCCCCGGCATGTCGATGTCCACCAGGGCCACGTCCACGGCGTGCTCACGCACTGCGGGGAGGATCTCGTCGCCCCGCCCCACCTGGGCCACCACCTCCCAGATCGCTCTCCAGCCCCAGAAGCGTCGCCAGCGCTCCACGCACGAGAGCCTGGTCGTCAGCGATGAGTATGCGGATCGGGTTCACGGCAGCCTCACCTCCAGTCTGGTTCCACCGGACGGCACGTCAGTGGAGTCTGTCTCGACGGCGCCGGAGGAGTCGGTGCGACGGGTGTTCGGACTGGTCATGGTGAGGGAACCGCCCTCCTGCTCAATGCGGGAGCGCAGGCCCTCCAACCCGTTGCCGGGTTTGTCACCGGCCAGGCCGATACCGTCGTCGCTCACCCGCAGCAGCCCCGGTGCCAGGTGCACGGTGACATGGGTGGCGTGCGCGTGCCGGACGACGTTCGTGGTGGCCTCGCGCAGGGCCCAGGCCAGTACGGCTCGCTGACGTTCAGGAATGTCCTGGGCGCTGCCGGTCATATCCACACGGATCCCGGCGGCGCTCAGGGCGGTACGCGTGGCCTCCACCTGGCTGACCAGGTCCGGGGACCGCATGCATGTCACCGTGGAGCGCACGTCGGCAAGGGCTCTGCGGGCCAGGGTGATGACCTCGTCGAGCTCCTGGGAGGCGGCGGCCGGGTCACGCTCGATGAGCCGGCGGGCGACCTCGGCCTTGAGAGTGAGGACCGTCAAGGAGTGTCCCAGGATGTCGTGGACATCGCGCCCGAGCGCCTCGCGCTGGGAGACGAGGGCGAGCTCGCGCTCGGCGGATGCTCTGCGCTCCTGGAGCTCCACCGCGATGCGGGCGATGATGATGGTCAGTCCCGATAGCGCAGAACCCAGCACCAGCCAGCGCGACTCCGGATGCGTGTTCCACGCCAGGGAGGCGGCCGTCAAGAGAGCAACCGCGGTGATGACGGTCGGGAGTCCCCGACGCAGCGTTGTGAAGAACAGGACCAACGAGCAGAAGAAGGGGAAGAAGTAAGCGGTCCACCAGCCCAGAGCCGGCAGTGCCATCATGCTGAAGAGAATCGGACCCGCCAATTTACCCAGAAGAGCGCGAATCGGGAGATCAGGCAGAGGATCCCCCGCCCGCACCGCGCGGGGGTCCTGTGTGGAGGAGAAGGCCCAGACGTAGGCGACGATGAACCCCATGACTCCGGCGATTCCCAGCAGACGCTGCCACTGGGCGAAGGAGCCGATGAGAAGTTGGACAAGGGGGGATGAGCAGGAAGAGCACCCACACCGTGGCGTCCCAGACGATATGACGGCGATAGCGGCGCCAGGAGCGGGAACGAGCCCCTTCCTTCTGCGATGCTGAGGTCTTGGCGGCAGCATCGTTGTGAGAGGGCTGTGATGTCGTCATCGTTGTCGTCACTGAGCTCATTGGCGTCCGGTCGCCCGGCGTCGGGCCCCGATCACCAGCAGCCCGAAGATGAGTGTCCACACCACCAGGTTAGCCAATGGCATCCACATCGGGTCCTGAATACCAGCCGGTCGATCCGGTACGTAGGTCCAGCCCTCGCCCAGTGGCCACCGGGCCAGCGCCGTCGACCCGTACATCGGGGTGAAGCGACTGATCGTCAGGAGCGTGTGGTTCAGCGGCATGAAGGTGTTGCCGATGAAGGCGAACAAGGAGACCAGGGAGGTCGCGATACCGATCGATGCCGAGGACGGTAACCACATCCCGGCGGCCAGCCCCCACAGGACGAAGGGCAGGACCCCGAGCAGGCAGATGAGGGCACTGACGGCCCAGACCCAGCCCTCCATCCGCGAGTCCGTCAGTGCCCCAGCGGCGAGTACGACGATGACGGGAAGAGCCGCGGTTCCCACCGCGGTGCCGGTCTTGACCACCAGGTAGCCGTGCAGGCCCCGGGAGGTGACCGCCATCTGCCGGCTCCAGCCCGCAGACTGTTCGACAGCGGCCGCCGCCGAGGCACTCGTGGCACCCAGACAGGCGCTGAAGGAGGCCATCGCGAGCATCACCGAGGCAGAGACATTGCCGTGAGCGTGCGGGCCGTAGTCCCCGGCGGACGCGTTTAACCGGCCGAAGACGAGATACATCGCCAGGGGGGAAGGCGACAACGAAGAAGAGGTTGGCCGGCTCGCGCAGGCTCCGGTAGAGGTCGAGCCAGAGGTAGGTCAGAAGAGGGCGTGCGGGCCTGAGTCCTCCCGAATGGTGTGGCTGGCGGCCGGAGCTGCCGGCAGAGGGACTCACGGGGGATGTGGAGCGGTTGGAGGCTGCCTGGGGTGTTGCGGTCATGATGTGGCCTCAATGCATGTGGTGATGGTGGTCAGGGTGAAGGGTGTGGGCTAAGACGTTGGCGGGGGTGCACCGTCGGAGCCGCCGGAGGTCAGAGCGGTGAAGACCTCGTTGAGGCTCGCGGCGCCGATGCCCAGGTGCTCGGCGGGGGTGGCGCTCAGCAGCCAGCGGGCGACGGCGTCGGAGTCCGTCGTGCGCAGCTCCACGTGCTCACCGTGGACGACCGCGTGCAGGATGCTGCTGGCCGCGGGGCAGTCGGCCAGGTGCTGCCCCAGTGCTTCCTCGGAGATCCCGGGCCAGGTGGCGGTGACCAGGGCGCCATCGCCCAGGGCTCGGATCTCATCGACGCTGCCGTCGGCGACCAGGCGGCCATGGGCGATGATGACGATGCGGTCGGCGAAGGAGGCCGCCTCCTCCAGGTAGTGGGTGGCGAACAGGACGGTGCGACCTCGCCGGGTCTGGGCACGCATCGTCTCCCAGAAGGCGATCCGGGCACTGACATCCATTCCGGCGGTGGGCTCGTCCATGATGAGAAGGTCGGGGTCTGACAGCAGAGCAAGGGCCAGGCGCAGGCGTTGGCGCTCGCCTCCCGAGCAGCGACTCACTCTGCGGGTGAGGATCCGGCCAAGACTCGCCTGGTCGACGACATCACCGAGTCTGGAAGCGCGCGAGACGCCGTCGCAGTGCCGGGGTAGCATCGAGGCCATGACCCGCAAGGTCTCTCCGACGGTGAAGTCGTCCAGAAGACCGCCGTCCTGGAAGATGACGCCCACGCGACCAGCCTGGACCGCCTGGTTGGGGGAGGCCCCCAGAAGCTCGATCGTTCCGGCATCGGGCCGGGTGAGTCCCAGGATCATGTCGAGGGTGGTGGACTTGCCCGCGCCATTGGGGCCCAGAAAGGCGACGACCTCTCCGGGCCGGATGGTCAGGTCGAGGTTGTCGACGGCGACGAGGCTGCCGAAGACCTTGCGCAGACCGCGGAAGTTAACCGCGGGGGCGGGAACCGTGCGCCCGGCCTGAGGGCAGGATTCCGGGGAGTGAGTGACGGGGGCTGTGGTGGTTCGGGTCATGGCTCCAGGCTCCCGCCGGCCCGTGGATCCCGGTACTGAGCGCTGTCACCGCTGCCGCATGACAGGTGTCATGCGGCAGCGGTATCGCGGGCAGTCGGAGTGCCTCGAGCTGTATCGCGGGTGGCTCACTCCTCGTTGCGAGGTTGACTCAGAATGAATCGCAGGAGGAATGGGTAGACGAGCGCTGCTACGAGGAGGTAGATGACGTACCCGGGCAGGCCTGTACCGAGCGCGTGAGGGATGATGAGGAAGGAGAATGGATTCATGAGCAGGATCGTTAGCACGATAACGGCGGCGGCACTCCCCGAGCTTAAGTATCTGTTCGCTATGCCGACGCATGCTGATGCGATTGATCCGGGGAATACTCCCAGAGGGGTGAGGAGCCACAGGAAAGGAGTGATGCCGAAATAGTGTATTATGTACATAACATTTCCTGGATGCTCGGCAGTGATGTCGATGATGGCGTATTCCCCCCATGCTGATGGCAGTAAGTGCGGTGGTCGCACAGGCAAAGATCATGGCGATGCGCCAGATTTCCCGCGAGGTGACTCCTGCGAGCAGGAGAGAGCGTTCATTTAAAGGTAGTAAGGTGCCGACTATAATACTACCCAAAACGAATTGAAATGTTCCCGAATATATGTAATCGCTGGATAGCGAATTCGTCAACAGTCTGATCGCGGCACTGGCTAGAGTGAACAGAACGAGTAGCGCCCAGGTGTACAGGGGCCACTTCGCCAGTGTTTTTGCTATGCGGATCGCTCGACGCCACTCACCTTCGAGGGGAAGAGAGGTGGTAACTGGTTCCAGCGTATCGACGGATACTCTCGCCGCCTCGCTGTTCTCCTGATCGGTGAGGTGGCTTTGGAATGAAGGGTCCGTAAGTTGGGGCATGGTTCTGCTCCTTCTAGGGCCAGTACTCTCAGTGGAGAGACCTATGAAAAGTGGTAAATATGTCTTAGTAAGCGGTGTTCGCCGTAGACCCGGGGCCTGTCATCTCTACGAGCGCATCCGTCAGCGACGCCAGAGGAGCGTCGGGAGCCGTGGCCGCGGCACGCAGCTCATCGGCGCTCGCCGCCGCGACAAGACCGCCCTGCTGCAGGACGACGACGTCCTCGACAAGATCCTCGATGTCATCGACCTCATGAGAGGAGATGACGATCGTAGGGCGCTCAAGCACGTAGAGATCGAGCAGAGCCTTCCAGAACATGCGCCTCACCACGGCATCCATGCCCAGCTGGATCTCGTCCAGGAGCAGGATCGGGCAGTGGCACGCCAGGGCGAAGACGGCGTCGAGTGCTGAGCGCTGCCCCTGAGACAGGCGCGCTGGTGCTCTTTTCACCGGAACCTCGAACAGGTCCAGGTAGTGCTCGGCATCTTGCTGGTTCCAGCGTGGTCGAGTAGCCTCCCACAGCGCCAGGGAGTCCTTGACCGGAGCTCGTTCCAGCAGGCCCCTACGGGTTCCCAGCAGACAGATCGACGAGCGTGCCAACGGATCCTCAACGGCATCCAGTCCGGATATGGAGACCGACCCTCGCGTGGGGCGGCGCATTCCGGCCGCAAGATCCAACAGCGTCGACTTCCCAGAGCCGTTCCTTCCTAAGAGCCCGGTGATCGTTCCGGGTCTGAAGGTGTGAGTGATGTCGTGCAGCGCCCAGTTTCCCCAACGGTGCCTGTATCTGACGCCGGAGAAGGCAATGGGGATCCTGCCATCCGCCGCATGCCCATCCAGTGACGGGGCGGGGTTCAAAGACGTTGATTCAGAGGTGGAGGATGAAGAGACGATCATGTTTCTCCTTAATTTCTCTTAGTGATGGTTCGTTGATGGAGAATCGGTGACGATCATCGCAGTGGTGGCGTCCTCAGGATCAGCCAGAGGAAGGCGAGAAATCCGAGAACAAGCGTCACCACAATGAACTGAACCGAGAAGACAGTCAGCGATGAGAGTGAAGGAAGCCCCGGAAAGACGATGGGGAAGTAGAAGAGGAGAAGATGCAGAGGTAAGCCGTAGGCTTGAAGCCCTATGAACAAAGCGGATCCCACGAATGCCTTCGCAACGAGGCTGCACGTCGGGTGACGCAACTTGATGGCGCCCATCGATGCTCCGAGGTAGTAGCTCAACGTGATGATCGCCGGCAGGAGCGTCCACCTGATAGGAGCGGAAAAGGTGGACCAGATATTGGTCGGCTCGGCGCCCCCTCCGGCGATGACCAGCTCACATCCGGCGCAGACCGGCGCGTAGAGCACGCTCATTGCCAGGATCTGCCTTGCCGTTGAGGCGTGTGCGTTCCAAACATCCTTTCCCGTGGCGCCCGCATACCGTTCGGCGAGCTCACGGCAAGCCGCGCTCTCGCCGAACAACAGCGCAATCAGCGCAGGAACGATGGAGGTCGCCAGTAGCGCTGTTGAGAACGGGAAGAGCAGTCTGTGGTCGTTGGAAGACAACCGCAGTGCCGTACTGACAAGAAAGTTGACGGAGGCGCCGAGGGCGAAGAGCCACAGCAGTGCTCTTGTTGGTGCCGGTCTGAGGTGACTAAGAGTCGTCCGGTGGTGCGCGTCGTATGACGCGACGGGTGAGTCCGTCATGGTCGCTACAGTCATGCTGGCTCCTTGAATGGATTGATGGGCGAGTCCCTCAGGTAGGTTCGTGTTGCCTCGACCAGATCGTCATCACTCAGTCCCAGGACTCTCCCCATGTGCAGGGCCGGGCCGAGCGTGGTGTCCACATACGTGCGCGCCCGTTCGTCGCGCAGGTGCTTGTAGGCGCCGTGCGCCACGAACATCCCGATGCCACGCCGCTTGACGGCGATCCCCTCGTTAACCAGAAGCGTGATGGCCTTGTTCGCCGTCGCGGGGTTGATGCGGTAGCGGGTGGCGTACTCGGTGGTGGAGGTCAGCTGGTCCCCGTCCGAGAGCTCTCCGGAGAGGATCTGGCTGCGCACCTCTTCTGCGATCTGAAGATAGATGGGGGTGGAGTCCTTGAAATGACGTGGCATCCAGATCACCTCCTGTCTGTTCCACTGGTGCTGTTCAGGCGCTGCTGCTGTTCAGGTAGTGCAGGTTGTCTGGTTCATTAGTCAACTAATGAACCAGACAACCTCGGCCCTGTCAACCGGTAGGTTCGCCTCGGGGTTTCGCGCTGGCTGTGGGCGATCTCGCAGCAGACGGTGCGATGGTGTCCCGGCTCGGGCTGGCGACGTCGTCCGACGCTCTGGCAGAATGTCCGGCTGTACTCGGTCGGACGTCGGTCCCTCTCCCGGCCCCGGTCGCGTCTCGGCTCACGCCGGAAACCGTTGCTTGACCCCACCGGGGACCAGCGTGCGCCAAACCATCCAGAACCAGGAGTTCAACCAAGTGGCAGTCAAGATTCGCCTCAAGCGCATGGGCAAGAAGTTCGCCCCCTTCTACCGGGTCGTCGTCCTCGACTCCCGCAAGAAGCGCGATGGCCGTGTCATCGAGGAGATCGGTGTCTACGACCCGATGCAGGAGCCCTCGCTCATCAGCATCGACTCCGAGCGCGTCCAGTACTGGCTCGGTGTGGGTGCCCAGCCCTCCGACGCCGTCTACAAGCTGATCAAGATCACCGGCGACTATCACCAGTTCAAGGGCCTCAAGGGTGTGGAGAGCACCCTCAAGGTCAAGGACGCCGACGCCGCTGCGGTCGCCAAGGAGGCCGCGGTCAAGGCCGCCGCCGACGACGCTGAGAAGCGCAAGGCCGCCGCCGCCAAGGCCAAGGCTGACGAGGAGGCCGCCGAGTCCAAGGCCGAGGAGCCCGCCGGGGACCAGGCCTCCGATGAGGCCGCCGCCGAGGAGGCCTGAGATGCTGGCCGACGCCCTCGAGCACCTCGTACGGGGCATCGTCGACAACCCCGACGACGTCACCGTCACCTCCCGGTCGCTGCGCCGCGGTGACCTGTTGGAGGTGCGGGTCAACCCCGAGGACCTCGGCCGAGTCATCGGCCGCTCGGGCCGTACTGCTCGAGCACTGCGCACAGTGGTCGGAGCGCTGGCGGACTCGCCGGTGCGTGTCGACGTCGTCGACACTGACCGTCGCTGAACGCAGGGTCCTCAGGTCGGAGCGGCAGCCGCGTCGGCCTCGGCCGATCTGATTGATACATCACGAGTGCCCGGTCCCCGCAAGGGGGCCGGGCACTGTCGTCCTCCTGGACCTCCGCACCCCTGTGCCGCAGGCACGATGGCCGCGGCCGACAGGAGGATGACCCGCATCGACTTGGCCAACCTCACGCCGGCGGTGCGCCACCTCATCCCTCTGGCCGATGGGAACGCAGGTCGGGGCGCGGTAGGTTGGCGTCAGACATTCAGATCTTCCGGCCAAACCGTTCCATGACCCGATTCCAGGAGAACAGGTGCTGCTCACCCTTGCTGTCATCGGTCCCGCCCATGCCCTCAAGGGCGAGGTGCGTCTCGAGATCCGTACCGATGACCCCGAGGGGCGTCTCGCACCCGGAACCACCGTCCCCACGGAGCCGGCCCACGCGGGTCCTTTGACGGTCAGCCGTCTGCGTTTCGACGGCTCCCGCTGGTTCGCCGCCTTCGAGCAGGCGCGCGACCGTACAGCCGCGGAGGCCCTGCGGGGCGTGAGGCTCCTGGTCGAGACCGACACCGACGCCCGTGGTGACGAGGGCCCAGAGGACTCGGAGGAAGCTTGGTACCGCCACGAGCTCGTCGGTCTGCGGGCACTGAGCGTCTCCGGTGAGGAGCTGGGGGAGGTCACCGACCTGGAGCCCGGCGTCGCCCAGGACCGACTCGTGGTCACCACCCCTGAGGGGACGATGTGGCCGTGCCCTTCGTCGCGGCTCTCGTACCGGACATCGACCTTGAGGCCGGCACGGTGACGCTGGCTCCGCCCGGTGGCCTGTTCCCCGGACGCGGTGAGGCGGAGGAGGTCAGGTGAGGATCGACGTCGTCACCATCTTCCCCGACTACCTCAAGGTCCTCGACCTCTCGCTCATCGGGAAGGCAGCCGATCACGGCCCCCTCGACCTGCACGTCCACGATCTGCGCGACCACGCCCACGACCGGCACCGCACCGTTGACGACACGCCCCTGGGCGGCGGGGCCGGCATGGTCATGAAGCCCGACGTGTGGGGCGAGGCCCTTGATGAGGCGCTCGCCGTGGACACCCCCGGTGCAGGCCGTCAGGTCCTCATCGTCCCCAACCCCTCGGGGGAGGTCTTCACCCAGCGCACCGCCGAGGATCTGGCCGGCGCCGATTCCCTGGTCTTCGCCTGCGGTCGCTACGAGGGCATCGACGCGCGCGTGCCCGAGCACTACGCCTCCCGCGGCGTCGAGGTGCGCGAGCTGAGCATCGGCGACTACGTGCTCAATGGGGGAGAGGTCGCCGCCGTCGTCATGATCGAGGCGATCGTCCGGCTCCTGCCCGGGGTCCTGGGCAACCCCGAGTCGCTGGTCGAGGAGTCCCACGGAGCCGCAGGCCTGCTGGAGTACCCTCCCACACCCGCCCCACCCGGTGGCGCGGACACGAGGTCGACCCCGTCCTGCTCTCCGGTGACCACAGTCGTATCGCCCGAGCGAGACGGAGCCAGGCCATCACCCGCACCGTCGAGCGCCGCCCCGACATGATTCGAGCCCCTGAACCTCGCCGACCTGGATCGTGAGGACCGTGCGGTCCTGGCCTCCGTGGGGTGGGCGGTCCCGGCCGGAGCGGACCACCCGGTTCCGGTGCGCATTCGCAACGCCACCGCCCACGACGCCGACGCCTTGGTTGCGCTCGCAGCCCGCACCTTCCCCGATGCTTGCGAGCATGTCATCGCCCCCGAGTCCATCACCCGGCACATCGCCACCAACCTGGTTCCTGAGCTGTTCTCCGCCTGGGCCGACGACGATCGCGTCGACCTCGTCGTCGCCGAGCTACTCGAGCCCCCGCCGGTACGGGACTGTCACCTTAAGGGGGAGGCGGGCGAGAGCATCGGTCCCGCGCTGGTCGGCTACGCCGCGGTGCTGCGCGAGGAACCCGATTCCGACGGCGAGCACCCCCACGGGATCGACCCCCGTCCCGCCTGCGTGCGGCCTCGTAGCGGAGAGATCGTTGGCGAGCTGTCCAAGGTGTACGTCGACTCCACGATGAGAGGATCCGGACTGACCCCTGCGCTCATGGGCGCCGTGATGCGCGAGGCCGCCTCCCATGGAACCGGCCTGCTCTGGCTCGGCACCCACATCACCAACAAGCGCGCCCAGAAGGCCTACAAGCGGGCCGGCTTCCGCCAGGTCGGTACTCGCACCTACAACGTCGGTGGCCAAGACGCCCACGACGTCGTCATGACTCGGCGGACAGGAGAAGGCCTATGAGCAGCGGACCCGACCAGAACCCTCAGAGCAGGACCCACGAGGAGCCGGATGAGGTGGTGACCCCGGGGAAGCGCCGGCGGGCTGATGCGAACCACCAGCACAAGGGCCGCACCCACAAGGACAAGGCCGGGGCCACCGAGGCCGCCGAGCCGGCTTCGATGGGGGAGCGGATGGTCTTCCGCCTCAAGCAGTGGGGCATCACCCTGTCCTACCTGGTCGTCGCCGTGGTGATCATCGCCCTCATCCGCACCTTCATCATCCAGAGCTTCACCATTCCGTCGGGGTCGATGGAGAACACCCTCAACGAGGGCGACCGTGTCACCGTGACGATGTACGACTCCGACAAGGTCAACCGGGGCGACGTCGTCGTCTTCACCGACCCCGATCACTGGCTGATGACGCAGGAGCCCACTGGTCTGCAAGGCGCCGCGCAGGACTTCCTCGTCGCGATCCGCATCTTCCCCCAGAACGCCGGCCACCACCTCATCAAGCGGGTCATCGGAATGCCCGGTGACCACGTCGTCGCCGACGGGAAGGGCTCCTTGACCGTCAACGGCGTCGAGCTCCATGAGAACTACCTCAAGCCCGGCCGGTCGGCCTCCGACCTCGCCTTCGACGTCACCGTTCCCGAGGGCTACATCTGGGTCATGGGCGACAACCGCTCCAACTCCTCGGACTCCCGCTACCACCAGAACGACATTCACCGCGGCTTCGTGCCCCTGGGCAACGTCGTCGGTGTCGCCAAGAACGTCGTGTGGCCCTACTCCCACTGGTCCAGCCTCAGCTCTGGACATGAGGCCTTCTCCCAGGTTCCCACGCCGACGTCCACCCCGGCGGCGATCCCCACCGGTCCGGCCGCCCCGCCGAGCAGGCTGGCGGGCTCCGAGGACTGAACGTCTCGGATGCGTGCTGGGGCGTGAGAAAGGCGTGAACTCAGGCACGTCGAGGCTGACTCGCTCGTCCGTGGACTGAGCCTGTGGCAAACTGAGCGGGCACTTGGGTCCTGCGGTTCCTCTGCCACTGGGGAGGCAACCGCTGTGAAGGAGCCCAGGAGCGTCCACCTCCGGCGCTGCCCCGTACGGCGCGGCGCCGCCGAACCAGCACTCCTGACCAGTGGCACGGGTGTGGAGAGAAACATGAACCTGATCGACGAGATCAACGCCGCATCACTGCGCGACGACATCCCCTCCTTCCGTCCGGGTGACACCCTCAAGGTCCACGTCAAGGTCGTTGAGGGATCCCGTACCCGCGTCCAGGTCTTCCAGGGCGTCGTCATCGCGCGCCAGGGTGGCGGCGTCTCGGAGACCTTCACCATTCGCAAGGTCTCCTTCGGCGTCGGTGTCGAGCGCACCTTCCCCGTCCACACGCCCTCCATCGAGAAGATCGAGGTCGTCACCCGGGGTCAGGTGCGCCGTGCCAAGCTCTACTACCTGCGCAACCTGCGCGGTAAGGCCGCCAAGATCAAGGAGCGTCGCGAGGACTGAGCGTCTGCACTCTCCAGGCGGCGCCCGGAGCCCACGGGTTCCGGGCGCTCGCCATCTTCCACCGCCGTGCAGCGGTGGACCCATGTCCATCAATTCCGGGAAGGAGCACGGTGAGACCGGTGCAGGATGAGGCCGACGACGTCGGGCTGGACCTGAAGCAGGCCGATCCCTCTCAGATCGGTCGGACCTCCAACTCCGCTATCACACCTGCCTGCAGCTCTCCGTCAGCGGACTCCCCACAGGAGACCCCCACGGTTTCTGAGACCGCCGGAGAGCCTCCGAAGCCGGCCCCGGTCAACGACAGCGACGAATGGGACTACGACCCGTTCATCGACCCGGACGCCGACCCCGAGCCCGACGACGGGCTCACCGAGCTGCCCCCTCCATCCAGCCCCCGCCGGCAGGTGCCCCCACCATCCCACCGCCGCAGAGCATCCCCCTGTACCAACGGGTGATCAGACTGGTGCTTGTTGTGGCAGTCGTCATCCTGGTGCCGGCTCTCCTGCGGGCCTACGTCGTCCAGATCTACGAGATCCCCTCGGGATCCATGGAACGCACCCTGCGTGACGGGGACAAGGTCGCGGTCCCCATGTACGGCTCCGACGACGTCGAACGGGGTGACGTCATCGTCTTCAGCGATCCTGATGACTGGCTTCACGTCAAGGAGCCGACGGGGCTGCGCGGTGTCTCCCAGAGGATCATGGTCTCAGTGAACCTTCTGCCGGAGAACACCGGCCATCACCTCGTCAAGCGGGTCATCGGTATAGGCGGCGACCATGTAGTGGCCGATGGGAAGGGAACCCTCACCGTCAATGGCGTCGCGATCAAGGAGCCCTACGTCAAGGACGGTCAGTCCCCGTCCCTAACCTCCTTCGATGTCACCGTCCCCCAGGGTTACGTGTGGGTCATGGGGGATAACCGCAGCAACTCGGCCGACTCCCGTTACCACCGCGACGACGCCCATGGCGGCTTCGTGCCGTTGAAGAACGTGGTCGGGGTGGCCAAGATGGTCTTCCAGTGGACGCACCTGAGCCGGTGGGGGCTCTTGGGAGGAGGCGAGAGCGCCTTCTCAGACGTTCCTGCGCGAGAGGTCTCAACGCCGTCGGCGCCGTCCTCGCCTCCCACCGCCCCGACAGACGACGGGGAGACGGCTTCGGAGGAGGAGGCCTCCTCGCAGGCCACCGACGGCGAAGACTCCGAGGACGCCGGCGCTGCCGGTGAGGGGCACGGCAACGACGACGGACCACAGACCGCGCCCGGCGGGTCGGCCGTGGGCCCGGACGCCTCCGGCGGCACGGCCGACCAGGAGCAGGTTCCGGGGAGAACGAGATGAGTCCTCGGGGACGCACCCGCCCCGACCGGTGCCTGGAGAAGGAGCTGCTGGAGACCCTACGACTACGTCGGCGGTCTGGATGAGGTAGGTCGCGGGGCCCTGGCGGGACCGGTCAGCGTCGGGCTGGCGATCGTGGCGCGGCGCACCGATGACGACTTCCCCGAGGGGCTCGCCGACTCCAAGCAGCTGACGGCCCGGGTGCGCACGGGCCTGGTGAATCCTGTGCGCAGCTGGCTCGTGGACGATGCTGTCGCCCAGGCGTCACCCGCTGAGATCGATGATCACGGCATCGTCGGAGCCCTGAGGATTGCGGGGCTGCGGGCCCTGCAGCAGGTTGCCGATCGCGGTCACGCCCCTGGCGTCATCATCCTCGACGGCGTGGCCGACTGGCTCACCGCGCCCCAGCCCGACCTGCTCACCGCCCTGGAGGGCGCTCATTGCCCCGGGGCTTCTCCCGAGCCCGATGCGGTTCCTCCCACCCCGCCGGTGCGTATGGAGGTCAAGGCCGACGCCAAGTGCGCCGTCGTCGCCGCGGCCAGTGTCCTGGCCAAGGTCGACCGCGACTCCCTCATGGCCGATCTCGACGACCCCGGCTACGGTTGGGCCTCGAACAAGGGCTACGCCTCGCCGGCCCATATCCAGGGACTCACCGCCCTGGGGGCCAGTGACCAGCATCGACGCAGCTGGCACCTGCCCGGCCTGGAGCAGCGCCACGGCTGAGGTACCGCCTGTTGCGGATGGCCGGCTCCGGGCGGCTTCCGGGCAGGGCCGACTCGCCCCCGTGGCCTGCCGCCTCCAGCGGCTGCGGGCAGGCATGATGGCCCGGTGAGCGCAGAAGACCTCGAGTCCTATGAGAACGAGCTGGAGCTCTCGCTGTACCGGGAGTACCGCGACGTCGCCTCCCTGTTCTCCTACGTGGTGGAGACCGAGCGGCGGTTCTACCTGGCCAACGCCGTTGACGTCCAGGTTCGCACCAGCGGCGGGGAGGTCTTCTTCGAGCTCACCCTCGAGGACGCCTGGGTGTGGGACATCTACCGGGCCTCCCGGTTCGTCAAGTCTGTTCACGTCGTCACCTTCAAGGACGTCAACGTCGAGGAGCTCACCAAACTCGAGATGGACATCCCCTCCTCCTAGGCACCTTTCCTGATGGTGCGCCGCCTCTGACGGCTCCGTTCCGCTGTCCATACCTGCTCGCCGGGGGCCACAGATCGTGTTCTGACAGCGCCGTCCACAGAGCAGATGGGTCCGTGGCGCGCACCGGCTGATCCGACATCACGCTAGTGGCGGAGGTGATCGGGATGACCGACCAGGTCGTAGCAGCCACAACGGGAAGAACGATGACCGCAGCGAGATGCGGCGATCACGCGCTCACGCCGCCCGCCCGTGGCCCGGGTGACGCAGGAGCCTCTCGCGTAGGAGCGTCCCGTCTGAGCACCGGACGACGCGGTGAGGACCTCGCCGCCACCTACCTGAAGGACATCGGCTGGCAGATCCTGGAGCGCAACTGGCGCCCGGACCACGGCCTGCGCGGAGAGCTCGACATCATCGCTCTGGAACCCAGCCACGCGCACCGCGAGCCGGGCAGCGCGCCAGTCGCTGAGCCGGGTGAGGCGTGGGCAAGGCCGAGACTCGTCATCGTTGAGGTCAAGACCCGCAGCTCCCTGCGCCAGGGGCCACCGGCGGCCGCGGTCGACGCCCGCAAAGGTCGCCCGGCTGCGTGCTCTGGCGGCGGCCTGGGCGAGTACCCATGAGACCCCGCCGCACGCCGGCATGCGTCTTGACGTCGTCTCCATCCTCCTGCGCGACGCGCGTCCTGCGCTGCTGCGTCACCACCGGGCGGTGGGCGCGTCATGGGGCTAGCACGCACGCTTGCTGTCACGCTGACCGGGCTGGCCGGACACATCGTCGACGTCGAGGCTCACGCCACCCAGGGCCTGCCCGGATTCACCCTTGTGGGCCTCCCCGATACCGCCGTGCGCGAGTCTCGCGAGCGCGTCCGGGCCGCGTTGAGCACCTGCGGCGTCACCTGGGGCGAGCAGCGCCTGACCGTCAACCTCTCCCCGGCGGATCTGCGCAAGACCGGGACCGGACTGGACCTGGCGCTCGCCCTGGCCGTCCTGGGAGCACGCGGCCGGCTCGGACGGTCCGCGGCCGGGCTCCTGGGACGAACCGTCTACATCGGCGAACTCGGGCTGGACGGCTCCGTGCACTCCGTACGCGGCGTCCTGCCCTGTGTCCAGGCCGCGGTGGCCGCCGGGGTGGAGGAGATCGTCGTCGCGCAGGAGGCTGCTGCCGAGGCCGAGCTCGTCCCCGGCGCGCGGGTCACCGCCGTGCGACACGTCGGCCAGCTCGTCGAGCGCTACGGAGGGCGCCTGAGTGCGGCCGTGGCCGCCGCGGTGGAGCAGATCACCGAGGCCGCAACAGACGATGCCCTGACGTCCCCTCCCCACGATGCCGAGCTGCCGGACCTGGCTGACGTCGTCGGACAGGCCGAGGCCCGCCGGGCCCTCGAGGTCGCCGCCGCCGGGGGCCATCACCTCATCATGGTGGGGCCCCCGGGAACAGGGAAGACCATGCTCGCCGAGAGGCTCCCCTCCATCCTGCCGCCCCTGGAGCAGACCGATGCCGTCACCGTCACCTCCCTGCACTCCGTAGCCGGTATCTTCGACCCCGCCTGCGGACTCATCACCCGGCCGCCGTTGCGCGCACCGCACCACACGGCCACCCGGGCCGCCGTCGTCGGAGGCGGATCCGGCCTGCCCCGCCCCGGAGACGTCTCTCTGGCTCACCGCGGTGTGCTCTTCCTCGACGAGGCCCCCCGAGTTCAGTGCGGGCGTCCTGGACTGCTTGCGTCAACCGCTGGAGTCGGGAGTGGTCACCATCGACCGGGTGGGTGGGCGCGCCAGCTACCCGGCCGCCTTTCAGCTCGTCCTGGCCGCCAACCCCTGCCCCTGCGGTAAGGGCCGGTGGTCGCGGCCTGGAGTGCACCTGCACCTCCTTGCAGCGGCGGCGCTACTCTCACGACTGTCCGGCCCACTGCTGGACCGGGTCGATATTCAGGTCGAGGTCGGCGCCGTCAGTGCTGCC